>Ga0114995_10000339_pt1 | contig 31887 bp, 23 predicted proteins | sample ArcticOcean_MG_C_11_FD_87038 | JGI IMG/M metagenome (GOLD analysis project Ga0114995, IMG submission 87038) | Marine microbial communities from western Arctic Ocean - ArcticOcean_MG_CB2_154 | ecosystem: Environmental > Aquatic > Marine > Oceanic | place: Arctic Ocean: Canada Basin | collected... | reverse complement strand
CCGAGCAGTGGTTTTCGGTCTTTAACCGTTGGTCTGACCCCCGCATTGGTGTCAATAAGCTCATAATCTGCCTCTAAAATCTTGTTTAGCCCCTCAATTAGAAAGGATAAGCCACTCTCACTAACGACGTCATCCATATCTTTATGGTTATAAGTAGCCCCTACGATATACTCATAGCTACCCAAAGGCAAGACATATATACCAGCACTTAATATATAGTCTAACTTTTCTTGTGAAGGAATTCTAATTTTCATAACCTCTCCTTTAGTAGGCCGTATAGGTAAGAAATCGAAAAAAGGATTTTGGAGCACCCTAAAGCCTTCGCAAAAAATTACTCGTTGGCCAACTATATTTTTATAAGTAGCCGTTTCGGGATTCAACTCTTTGTAGTCGAACACCTCATTAATGTAGCTATCTATGCTTTCAAAATACTCTCTGGAGCTAGAAAGAAACTTATTTACCTCGAGGTTTCCGGCCGGATCAATCTGAGCTGTTCCGCTGCTGTCTTTTAAATAAGAGAATTTCTCTTCTTTATTAAAGGTGGTGATATATTGGTTTATATCAGTATTACTATACTGTACTTTCCATTGTTTGCTAACCTCATCGTTAGAAAAGACCTTTAGCACAGGGGTTAAGTTTAAAAAGGATGTGTCTAACTTTTTTTCTAATTGCTGATAACGCTTAATAGCAAAAGGCAAAAAAACAGATGAATTCCAGGTAGGAATGCATCTTTTCATACTAACAGGGTTAAATAAACCAGCTGCCACCTTAGAGGCACTAGCTTTCATATCCTTATCTATAACAACAAGCGTGTGGCCTTGTTCTATAAGGTCGTGAGCTAATAAAGTGCCAGCTAAGCCTTGGCCAACTATTATATAGTCTACTGATTTCAAGAGAAATGGGAGATTGATTTATGAAAACAAATGTAATTTAAAAAAGAAAGGCTTACCAATAATACGTGTGTCTTCTATTTCTCATTTGAGGAATATTGAAGCCTAAAGAGATTTCGTGAGAACCTGAAGTATAACTCCCAATCGATGATAAGGTTAGGTCAAAGCCGTAGCCAAACTGTAGCTTTCCTATTTCCAACCCTACAAGAGCAACTACTGATTTGCTAGTTCGCAATGAAACACCAGTCCAGAACTTATCAAGAACCAAGCGTGCGTTAACATCTAGCTGAACAGGGCCTCCCTCTATTGTTTTAATGAAAAAAGATGGCTCTAAAAAAACATCGTTACTAATGAAGTATTTAAATCCTCCATTAAGTATATAGTGCCTAACCTGATCGTTATCACCAAAAATATTGGATGATGCTTCTCTAAAAGTAGTTTCGAAAAGTTGATGAATAGCTCCACCTATATAATAACTAGGGCTTTGAAGCATTGCTCCGAAAGAAGCGTCTGGAGCTAAACTAGAAACAACACCAGACTCGAAGCCAGGATCAGGGTTTTTAAATTCTAATTCGTCTTGGTTTAGGCTATGCTGAGTAAGCATTGCAGACGCCCCTAAAGATAGTCTAGTAGAGTTAGAGTTACTTAGTTTTATATGGTAAGCATAAGAAAACATTAGTCCGAACTGACTATAAGGCCCAGTTTTTTCCTGAAACACAGTTCCTCCTAATCCAAATTGGCCATCGCGAAGGGGGGCATGAAAACTTAAGGTGTTTGTTAGGGGAGCAGAAGCACCCAGTCCTGCCCACTGATTTCTTACATTTAATCGAATAGGAGAATAGGACTTAGAACCGGCAAGAGCTGGGTTAATAGCAAAATCATTTAACATATACTGACTATACAACGGAAGTTGCTGACCGCTTGATAAAAGCGGTAAAATCAATATAAATATGCAAATGATTTTTTTCATTATCTAACTATGGTTACTGTACCAACATATGGCTCTTCATCATTATGTAAGGTTATTACATAATAATATGTAGCCGATGGTAGTATGTTATTGTTAAAGGTTCCGTTCCAAGCGGTATCCCAAGAGTTAGTGTACCTCTTATTGGAATATACTCTGTCGCCCCATCGATTAAAAACTTCTACTAATGCGTCCGGATAAAGCTCTATATTGTCTATATGCCAATAATCGTTGTTTTGATCTCCGTTAGGAGAAAAAGCAGAGTATACATACAAACAACTTTGACTTTCTCCGAAAATGGTCGTTGTAAAAGTAGTAATGCAACCATTGTCATCAGTTACGTTTAAAGAATATGTTCCTTCACCAACTCTTAAAAGATCTTGTTCTTCAGAGTTATTAGACCATGAGAATTGATAAGGAGCGTATCCGCCTATTACATCAGCAGAAATTTGACCATCTACATTGTCTCTACAAGAAGGGTTTGTAGTAACAAAGCTAATATCCATTAAACTTAAAGGGTCAATATTAAAGTCTACTTGTTGTTGGCAGTTTTTGTCATCCGTTACTATTACCGAGTAACTATTTGCTATGGATATTTCAATTTGTTCGCTCACCTCTGCCGTACTCCATAAATAGTTGTATGGGCTAAGTCCTCCAGAAGCAAATACCGTCGCTTTGGCAATCGGACTATCTGCACAAATAGCAGTATGATCTACAAATACGTTCATGCTATCTGGCTGATCGATAAACTCTGTTAATATTAATTCACAGCCAAACTGGTCTGTGGCAGTTAAAGTGTACACGCCTGCTCCTAAATTTGTTGCATTAATAGTAGTTTGGGCATTAGGGTCGTCCCACAAAAATTGATACACAGAAGCAGGATTTGCATTCTGAAGAGTCACCGAAATTTGTCCCTGATTCTGTCCGTAACATATAATTTCTGTAGTAGTGCTTTGAAGTTGAGGCTCTGTAATTTGAAAGACTAAATCTAGCTCGCAATCGTTATCATCGGAAATATTAACAGAATAAGCTCCCGCTACTAAGTTAGTAATGGAGTTAGATGTTTCGTTATTAGACCATACTATAGAATAAGAAGGCGTTCCTCCGCTTACCGAAATAGAAGCTCCTCCTATGTCTTGTCCACTACATCCTAAATTGGTGGTAGAAAGATTTGACTGCAATATGGACGGCTGATCTAGCAGCTGGTTTACAGGGTCAGAAACACAACCGTTTTGATCAACAACGGTAATGTCAAATGTGTTTGCAGAAAGATTATTTACTGAGTAAGGATTTTGATTGGTGCTAGCATAAAGAGAAGCAACGAAATAAGAATAGCTTCCTGCACCCCCTTGAGCGCTAATTGTAAGCTCTCCATCAGAACTGGCAAAACAGCTTATCGAAGATGTTTCTACAACATCTACTATTTGCAATTGATTAGGCTCTGTAACGCTAATATTTTGAGTTCCAGACAAACAGTTATTCTGATCCGAGACTACCATAGAATAGCTTCCTGCTGAAAAATTATCTATTTGGTTATCTAAAGGAATGGGATCAAATAAACCGCTAGAATTTATTTCTAACATATAGTTGCCCGAACCTCCTTGAGCAACAACAGAAATGGTTGCATCATTCGACTCAAAACAGCTAACGTTATATCCAAGGTAGTCTGAAACAACCGAAGCGTTAAAGCTTACGACTTGAGGTTGAGCAAGATTGTAATTAGTAGATTGGGTACAGTTATTTTGGTCTTGAACAACTACTGAGTAATTAGTAGAGAAAAGTCCGTTAAAAACACCAGAATTTTGAAAAGTAGAACCATTATCTATAGAATAAGAATAATTAGGCGTTCCTCCATTTGCCTGTACGCTAATTTGTCCATCAATTAATCCGTTACAACTTATAGGAACAGTATTAATAATAGGATCAAAATCAAGAGCTAAAGGCTGTGATATATTAAGGTTGAAAGCAGCTGACTGACATCCGTTTGCATCCTGAGCAACTACAGAATAAACTCCTGCTGACAAAGAATTAATAGTATTAATGGCGTAAGGAAAAGTTAATCCGCCATTTATGCTGTAAGTATAATTAGAAGCGCCTCCGCTAGCGTCAATAGAGATACTAGCATCTGAAGCATTAAAACAGCTAACATCATTCCCATTATAATCGGATGTAATCGACACATTAGTTATCTGAACTAAAGTAGGCTCGGCAACCGGAAAATTAGTAGTTAAAACACAGTTATTGACATCCATAATCGATACGGAAGCATTTCCTGAGCATACAAAAGAAAATACGTTGTTGTTGCCATTGCTAAATCCGTTAACGGAATAATTATATGGAGCAGAACCTCCACTAGCAGTAATAGTGAGCTCAGCATCACAGGCGTTAAAACAGCTTATCTCAAAACCATTGTAATCGGATGTAACTTCTACATTAGAAATGAATATTGGTGATGGAGCTTCAAGTTGATAGGATAAAGAAGCAGACTCACAGCCCAATGCGTCAATTACTACAATGTCATAAATATCAGCACCTAGGTTTTGTATAACGTTTGTTGCAGAAACATTCGTGGTTCCGGTTAATTGATCGGTATATTGATAAGTAAAAGAAGCGGGGTCTCCCCCAAATGTTGTTATTGTTAGTTCTCCGTCAGCTGCTGCTGCACAAGAAATATCTTGTCCATTAAAATTAGAAGTTACTAAGCCGTTAAACGTAACTGGTGTTGGAGCGTCTATTGTTACCTGATACTGCTCGTAAACATATTGTGGCGCTAAAGCAGCATCTCTGGCCCAAACATCGTAAACACCAGCTGGTAAATTAGTATAATTTAAATCGGAAGTCCAAGGGCCAACAAGTCCGTTAATTGAAAACTCTACCCCAACAGGAGCGGCTACATTTGGTGTAATTGCCAGCTGTCCATCAACAGATCCATCACAAGCCACGCTAGTAGGGGTAATTTGATCAATGTATCCTGTTACAACTAAGGTATAGTCTTCAGTTTCTCCTCTAGGATAAGTTCCTGTTGATCCAAGGTTTGGTATGCCCCAAACAAAAGTAGACGTTCCTACTCTTCTATAAACAATACGCATTCTTAACTCTCCTACTACCGCAGTTATAGGAATGTCGAAGCTTGTATTAAAAACAGGTTGATCTGCTTGTTGGTAACCGTCCGTATCACTAGAAACATAAACTTGTTCTCCAGCATCGGTGAAGTCTCCGTCGTCATTAAAATCAACAAAAACTTTTATTGCCCTATTAGGGGTGCCGGTATTGGAAAAATTACTGGAGCAGAAATCTCCAACTACCTGCAAAAAATAAGTTTGACTTTTTACTACTCCTGTAGAAAACTGTGTATTAGTTAGGTTCCCATCCAAGTTAGAGTTATTGCCTGTGGTAAAATCACTATAGCCCGTGCATGTAGCGTTTAGCAATCCGTTTAAAGAAGGGTTATTAATGTCTTCAGATCCAAATGGCAAAGAGCCAAAATTAACTCTTGCAATCACTTCAGAATTAGGGTCGTTATTACTAGAGGCAGAAGAAGACATATACGTTTGAGCCAAGGCAGTAAAGCCCTGTGAAATCAAAACAATAAGTACAAAAAATCTAATGAACATTTGAAAAGTTAAGGTTGGAAATCAAAGATAAGAAATAATCACTCACAATTCAAGTGTGAATAAGAAAAGACAAATGCGGAGAAAAAATTGAAATCAATCAACTGAAAATCAACCTATTAAATCTATCTCATTGAAAAAAAAAGACCTGTTTTCGTTAAAAAAACAGGTCTTTTTGGAGGTCTCGAGCGGATTCGAACCGCTGTAGATGGTTTTGCAGACCACTGCCTAGCCACTCGGCCACGAGACCATTAAAGGATGGCGAATTTAATACTTTTTTGTTGAGTTATACAAGCTTTTTATAAATCTCTTTAATGGTAACGCGCTCTACATCCCCATTTATTGGAGGGTTTAATTTAGAAATACTTAGCGCTAAATACTCTATTTCAGCATGAAGAGTTGTAAGGCGATTAATAATTCTAAGAGCAACCGTTTCTAATAGCTTAGATGGCACATCCATCTCTTCTTGCACCACTTGATTAACCACCACATAGTCTATTGTTTTAGACAAATCATCGGATAAAGCGCTAGCCAGCAAGTCTGTCTCAATGTCTACATCAACAATGTAATCAGAGCCAATAAGCGTTTCTTGGGGCAAACAACCATGGTGGCTATAAAGTCTTATACCTTTTACAGAAATTATTCCCATTTATGCGTTTCTTTCAATTGCTAATCGCAATCTTTTAATAACCTCTTCTTTGCCTAGTATAGAACAAATGTGAAACATAGAAGGACCCATTCCTAAGCCAGTAATTGCTAATCTAAAGTTTGGCAAAACAGCACCAAATCCTAGCTCTTTCTCTTCTAAAAAACTTTTAAATGTAGTTTCTATAGTTAAAGGGTCAAAACTAGAAATAGAATCTAGTATCTCTATTAATTGATTTAGAATATCTGGGGTTGATTCTTTCCATTTCTTACGAAGCGTTTTTTCATCGTACTCTAATGGAGCTTCAAAAAAGAAGGTGCTTTCGTTAAAAATATCTTTAGCAAAAGTGGCTCTTTCTTTCATTAACTCACAAATAACAGCTAAATCAGCATCACTCACTTTTTCTTGGAATAAGGGAGAAACCAAATCGGATAATTCTTGTCCGTCTTTAGCCCTCAAGTACTGCTGGTTAAACCATTTTGTTTTATCGAAATCAAATTTAGCGCCTGCCTTGCCGACTCTTTCTAAACTAAACGATTCTATCAGTTCGTCCATAGAAAAAATCTCTTGAGTAGTGCCAGGGTTCCAGCCCAAAAAGGCTAACATATTAGTAAATGCTTCTTTAAAATATCCTTCTTCACGATATCCTTTAGAAACATCTCCTGTTTCTGGGTTTTTCCACTCTATAGGAAACACTGGAAAGCCTAAACGATCTCCGTCTCTTTTGCTTAGCTTACCATTACCATCGGGCTTTAAAATAAGGGGCAAATGAGCAAATTCTGGAGCTTTCCAATCAAAAAATCGATATAATAATATGTGTAATGGTGCCGATGGCAACCACTCTTCGCCTCTAATAACATGAGATATTTTCATTAAATAATCGTCTACCACATTTGCAAGGTGATATGTAGGCATGCCGTCCGATTTAAAAATAACCTTATCGTCTAGATTGTTTGTGTTTACCACAACCCATCCTCTAATAATATCTTTAAATTTTACTTCTTCGTTTCTAGGCATTTTAACACGAACAACATAAGGTTCGTTTTTATCAAGTCTAGCTTGTACTTCGTCTTCAGATAAAGACAAAGAGTTCTGCATCGAAGTTCTGGTAATAGCGTTGTATTGAGGAGAAGGAACCCCTGCGTTTTTCATTCTTTCACGCATCTGGTCAAGTTCTTCTGTAGTATCAAAAGCGATGTAAGCATTGCCGCTTTCTAATAACAGATCGGAATATTCTTTATACATATGCTTTCTGTCCGATTGTCTGTAAGGGCCTAAATCTCCAGCTTTACCTATTCCTTCATCAACTATAATCTTACACCAATCTAAAGACTCAACAATATATTGTTCTGCTCCTGGCACATATCTGTTTTGATCCGTATCTTCTATTCGAAGAATGAAATCTCCTCCGTGTTTCTTGGCAAATAAATAATTATATAATGCCGTACGAACACCTCCCATGTGCAATGGCCCTGTCGGGCTAGGTGCAAATCGAACTCTTACCTTATCCATAGATGTCTATTTTTGTGGAGCCAAAGATACATTTTAATCAAATATGACAAAGTGTTCAATTAGAACTAAAATCATACCTTTGTATAGTGAAAGAGAGAAATTCATTAATTGAAAAGTTAGAGGCGTTTATCAGTAAATATTATCAAAATTTATTGATAAAAGGGGGTCTTTTTTTTATAGCAAGCTTTACCGTTTTCTTTATATTATTTTCTTTTTTAGAATTCTTTATTCGTTTCGAAAGCTCGGTGAGAACTGTTCTATTTTGGCTTTTTGTATTGATAAATGGAATTGTTTTTTATAGCTGGATTGTCATTCCGTTATTAGGCCTATCCAGAATAGGAAAATCACTTAGCCATAAAGAGGCCGCACGAATTATTGGACTTTACTTCTCTGATGTTCAGGACAAGCTACTTAACATATTACAACTTCAAGAAATAAGCCAAAGTGAGAACGAATTAATTGAAGCAAGCATTGAGCAGAAATCAAACGAACTTAAGTCATTGCGCTTTGCTAATGCAGTAGATTATCGTCAAAACCTAAAGTATATAAAGTACGCAGCATTACCAATTATAATTATTATATGCTTAATTATTAGTGGAAATAAAGATGTTATAGTAGGCGGTTCCGAGAGAATCATTTCATACAATAAAGAGTTTATAGAGCAAGCTCCTTTCTCATTTGAAATTCAAAACACAAATCTATCAGCTGTTGAAGGAGAAAACTTTAAAATAGACCTTAAATTAATCGGAGACGAAATAGCTAGTGAAGTAGAAATTGAATACAATAGTAACTCCTATTTTATGAGTTCAAAAAAAATAGGCAGCTTTAAATTCGAGCTAAAAAATCTTCAAACGTCTGTTAACTTTAGGTTTAAAGCCAGCAATTTTTATTCTGGCACTTATTCTATTGAAGTATTGCCTAAGCCAATTATTTCAAAAATAAACACTAGTATAGATTATCCAAATTACTTAAATAAAAAGTCCGAATCATTTCAAAACAAAGGGAATTTATTCGTTCCTGAAGGGAGTGTTATCAAATGGGAAGTCGTTACCGAAAATGCTAGCAAATTATTTATGGGCTTCGAAAAAGAAGCTAAAATTAAAGCTGAGAAAAAAGAAAAGAATACTTTTTTGTTTAGTAAAAGAGTAAAGCAATCGCAAGACTATATTATTATAGCAGAAAATAGCTTTACTAATGGTGACAGCTTAATATATCGTCTGAATGTTATAAAAGATAAATACCCTAGCATACAAATAGAAGAATATATAGATAGCACAAATAATAATATTCGATTTGTGAGAGGCCAAATAGACGACGATTACGGATTACAAAAACTCACTTTTAATTTCCGCACTTTCGACGCAAAAAGCCAATGGACGCCAATACCATTAAGTATAAATAGAAAGGAAACTTCTCAATTATTTTCACACATAATAGACTTTGATTCCTTAGCGATAAAACCAGGCCAAGGTTTAGAATATTATTTTGAAGTTTGGGACAACGACCAAATAAATGGTAATAAGTCTAGCAGGTCAAGCAAGAAACAATATCTAGCTCCGACTAAAGATGAGTTAGAGCAAGAAATAAACTCTGAAAACGAGAGTCTAAAACAAAAGATGGAGCAGACTCAAAAGCTTGCTGCAGAAATTCAAGCAGAGCTAGAAGAGCTAAAAAAACAACTTCTCAAAGAAAAAGAGCTTAGCTGGGAACAAAAAAACAAGGCTAAAGAAATAGTAAAAAAACAAGAAGAACTTAAAAATCAAATTCAGCAAATAGAACAACAACAAGCCCAATCTCAAGAAAAAGACGATCGAATAAATAATAAAAACCAAGACTTATTAAACAAGCAAAAGCAAATTCAAGAACTGTTTGAAAACATCATGGATCAAGAAATGAAAGACATGATGAACGAGTTAAATGAAAAGATGGAAGACATCGATAAAGAAGAGTTGAAGAACTTAATCGATGAAATGCAGCAAGACGACGAAGATGTGGAGAAGGAGCTCGACAGAACACTAGAGTTATTTAAACAAATGGAGCTGGAACAAAAGCTTGAAAAAAATGCTGGCAAACTAGAGCAATTAGCAAAAAAACAAGACGAATTAGCAAAGAAAACTTTAGACAAAAACCAAGATTCTGATCAACTCAAAAAAGAGCAAGAAGAAATACAAAAAGAATTTGAAGAAATACAAAAGGATTTAGAGCAAGCACAAAAACTAAATCAAGAACTAGAAAATAAAAAAGACATACCCGACACTAAAAAACAAGAAGAAAATATAGGCCAAGAAATGAAAGAAAGTCTTGACAAGCTAAACAAGAACTTAAAAAAACAAGCATCCAAATCACAAGAAGATGCTGCTGATCAAATGAAAGAAATGAGCCAATCAATTCAAGATTCGTTAGCCCAAGAGGAAGCTGAAACTGTTGCTGAAGACATGGAAACTTTACGTCAAATTCTAGAAAACTTAATAAGCCTTTCTTTCGATCAAGAAAACTTAATGAATAACCTTTATGACGTTAAGTTTAACAGTCCGATTTACACTCAATATATGAGAGATCAAAGCAAGTTAATGGACGACTCACAGATTATTGAAGACAGCCTATTTGCACTTAGCAAAAGACAGCCTCAAATACAATCTATTATAAATAGTGAGATAAACGACATGAATGCTAATATGGAAAAAGCATTGTCGTTTATGGAAGAAAGGAAAACCAACGAAGCCTCAGAAAAGCAACAATTTGCTATGATGTCTGCAAATAATTTAGCCTTGCTATTGTCAGAAGTACTGGAGCAAATGCAAAAGCAAATGACGAAAAAAAACCCTAACCCAAGCAATAAAATGTGTAACAAACATAAGAGCTTGGGAGGAGAGTCAATGAAGAAGATGAAAAAAATGCAAAAAGCATTAAAAGAGCAAATGAAAGGCATGCTTAAAGGAAGCAAAGGGAAGCAAGGCAAAACTAAAAAAGGAGGAAAGCAAAGCAAAGAGATTGCTAAAATGGCTGCTCAACAAGAGCAGATTAGAAACAGGATGAATGAAATTAGAAATGAGCTAAGTGGAGACCAAAACAGCAAAAACAATATTGATAAAATGCTGGAAGAAATGGAGAAAACACAAAACGATATTATCAATAATAATATAACTCAATCTACTTTACTTAGACAAGAGCAAATAATTAACCGATTGCTAGAGGCTGAAAAAGCACAGTTAGAAAAAGACAAGGAAAAGAAAAGAGAGTCTAACGAATGGCTAGAGAATCTTTCCAAAAAATTGGTTAATCCTTATCAAGATTATTTAAAAGAGAAGAAAAATCAAGAGGAGTTGATACGAACAATACCACCTTCTTTCACTCCATTTTATAAAAACAAAGTAAATCAGTACTTTAAAAATGATAGACAATAGTATACATTTTCATAGTCTAACGGATTTCATTTTAGACAAAGAAGACAAAAAAAGAGACTGGATAATATCCTCAATTATTGAGGAAGGAAAAGAATTGGGAGAGATAAATATTATTTTTTGTGACGACAAAAGTCTTTTAGAAAAAAACAATACATATTTAAATCACGACACACTTACAGACATTATCACATTCGACTACTCGGAGTTAAACACTATAAGTGGAGATATTTTTATAAGCGTAGAAAGAGTGCTAGACAATAGCAATGATTTTAACGTTACATTTGAACAAGAATTAAATAGGGTTATTATTCATGGTCACTTGCACCTAATGGGTTACAAAGACAAAGCAGAAGAAGATCAAGTTACAATGAGAAATAAAGAGGATTATTATCTTTCAAAAATAAGCTAACATACTGATTATCAATATTTTATGTTTAAAGAAAAATACGACGTTATAGTAGTTGGAGGAGGGCATGCTGGTTGTGAAGCGGCGGCTGCGGCAGCAAACCTTGGTTCTAAAGTTTTATTGGTAACGATGAATATGCAAACCATAGCACAAATGTCGTGCAATCCGGCTATGGGTGGGGTTGCTAAAGGACAGATTGTAAGAGAAATTGATGCCTTAGGCGGATATTCTGGAATCATTACCGATAAAACAATGATTCAGTTCAGAATGCTTAATAGGTCTAAAGGTCCAGCAATGTGGAGTCCGAGAGCTCAAAGTGATAGAATGCGATTTGCGGAAGAATGGAGATTAATGTTAGAAAAAACACCCAACGTAGACTTTTGGCAAGACATGGTTTCTGACCTCATCGTTAAAAACAATAAAGTATGTGGCGTTATTACGTCAATGGGTATCGAAATTGAAAGCAAAACAGTCATTCTTACAAACGGGACGTTCCTTAACGGACTTATACATATTGGAGAAAAGCAATTTGGTGGAGGAAGAAGTGGAGAAAGGGCTGCTACTGGACTTACCGAAACATTGGAAAGAATTGGTTTCGAAAGCGGAAGAATGAAAACCGGCACTCCTCCAAGAGTAGACGGAAGATCTTTAGACTTCGCAAAGATGGAAGAACAACCTGGCGATGATAATCCAGGCAAATTCTCATTTATGGACACTCCTAAATTAGAAAACCAAAGAAGCTGTCACATAACATATACAAATCAAGACGTACACGACATATTAAAAACTGGATTTGAAAAATCTCCAATGTTTTCTGGAAGAATACAAGGGTTAGGTCCGAGATACTGCCCTTCAATTGAGGACAAGATTGAACGATTTTCAGAAAGAGACAGGCATCAAATTTTTGTTGAGCCTGAAGGTTGGAATACTGTTGAAATGTATATTAACGGATTCTCTACATCGCTTCCAGAAAACGTACAGCACGAAGCTATTAAACTAATACCTGGCTTTGAAAATGCGAAAATATTTAGACCAGGCTATGCTATAGAATACGATTACTTTCCGCCGACTCAACTGAAATTGAGTCTTGAAACTAAACTAGTCGATAATTTATTTTTTGCTGGCCAAATTAACGGTACAACAGGATACGAAGAAGCAGCTTGTCAGGGTCTTATGGCTGGAATAAACGCACACAGACTCTGCAACAATGAAGAGGCCTTTATCCTTAAACGATCGGAAGCTTATATAGGAGTTTTAATAGACGACCTAGTTACAAAAGGAACGGACGAGCCATACAGAATGTTTACTTCAAGAGCAGAATACAGGATATTATTAAGACAAGATAATGCAGACTTAAGACTAACAGAAATTGGTCGAAAAATAGGTTTGGTAGGCAGCGAACGAATGAAGAAGCTGGACAATAAGCTAAAGAACACAAAAGAAGCAATCTCTTTCTTTGAAAAAACAAATCTTGAGCCACAAGAAATTAACCCCATATTACAAAACAATGACAGCGCAGAAGTCAAACAAAAAACTAGAGCTGGCAAAATCTTAAGCAGACCTCAAATCAAGATAGAGGACTTAAAAGAAATACAGAGCATAAAAACCCTTTACAAAAAAATCTCTAAAGAAGGACTTGAACAAGCTGAAATACAAATAAAATACAACGGCTACATTCAAAGAGAGAACGAAACAGTTAAAAAAGTCAGCAAACTAGAAAACATAAGAATTCCAAGCTCATTCGACTACAAAAAAGTAGCGGCCATTTCTTTAGAATCTAGAGAAAAACTTAGCACCATACAGCCCACCACAATCGGTCAAGCAACCAGAATCAGTGGGGTTTCTCCATCAGACATTAATGTGCTTTTAGTGTTTATGGGAAGATAAAGTTCCACGTGGAACATCAAATTTTTTAATTTTACAAAACATACTTAACCTTCACGCCGAACTATGTTCCACGTGAAACAAATAACAAACAAATGGAAACCCTAAACAAGTGTCCTTCCTGTGAGAATACAATATTTCAAGATTTCATAAGATGCAAAGACAATACCGTTAGTAATGAGATTTTTGAAATCGTAAAGTGTAACGCATGCGAATTACTATTTACAAACCCTAGACCAAAAATTGATGATCTTGGAAAATACTACGAGTCTAATGAATACATTTCTCATACAAGCAGTAACAAAGGCTGGTTTAATAGACTATACAAAATAGCGCGCTTTGTAAACATACGATCGAAACTAACAACAATAGGTAACAAGAGAGGAAACCTACTTGAAATAGGGTCTGGGACAGGCGAACTATTAGACGCCTGCAAAAAAGCTGGATGGACAACAACAGGCGTAGAACCAAGCGATAGAGCAAGAATAAATGCAAAGAAAAATCTTAATCTGAATCTAATCGAGGATGTAGACAAAGCAGAACTAAAAGACAAAAGCCAAGATATAATAATGATGTGGCACGTCTTAGAACACGTACCAAACCTTAAAGAAACAACAGAAAAAATAAGAAAACTACTTAAAGACGACGGCACAATTATAATCGCAGTGCCTAACTACAAAAGCTACGACGCAAAACATTACAAAGAAAACTGGGCAGCATACGATGTTCCAAGACATCTTTTACATTTTGACAAAACAACAATGGCAAAAGCATTAAATAAATCAGGATTTAAAATTATTGAAACAAAAGCAATGTGGCTTGACTCAATATATGTTTCAATGATAAGCGAGAAAATAAAAACAGGAAGAAGAAATACTTTAAAAGCTATAGGTATTGGAATGCTATCAAACATAAACGGAATATTTAAGACTAAAGAATACTCAAGCTTAATATATGTCGCTAAAAAGGATTTTAAGAAGCTCTAAGAGCATAACGACTGTTTTGGACGTGATGTATTAAAGAAATGAAATTTGTCGACAAAGAAGCCCTAGTCGCCCACCCATAAGAAGCTGTAGATCAGCTGTTTACAGTGTTTGAGAGGCTGAACACCAAAAGGTTCTTCTATTGTCCTTAGTTATTTCACTTGTTACAGGCAAATTATTGTCGGTGTGACTCTTACCATAAATCAATAAACTTAAGTCTGGCGCCATACTTGGGTTTTTGAAGTCCTTAAGCTGAGCACCTCCTCCTTTATAAGACTTATAAAGCATAAGCTTACTTATTTTACATAAAGCAACAACCTCATCCAAAGACAGACTATTCCAAAGTTTATGAGGGTGGATAGCGCAGGAAAACAATATTTCTGACTTTAAATAATTACCTACTCCAGCAAAATAGCGCTGATCAAGTAAAACCTTACACACTTCTTTAGAAGTATTGATGGTGTTATATAAATAAAGAGCGTAAGAATCTATGTCAAAATCATAATTTAAGAAATCTCCATTATAAAAATCGTTGAAGAAAACTTTTGGCCTAGTCAAAAGCTTAATATTTCCAAAACGCCTGGTGTCATGAAAGTAAAAAAAAAGTCCAGTACTTGTCTTGAACATTAAATGTGCATGGCTTTTCTTTTGAGTAGACCAAAAACCAGTCATTCCTAAATGGTAACTGAAAATAGTATCCTTATCTAGAAAGATATAACTAGCCTTACCAACGCAAAAAGAGTCTTGAAAAACAAAAGGCAAATAAGACTGAATGGAGTCAACCAAAGAGCCGTATTTAACAAGATAGGGCTGAGAAATGCACTCTATATTAGTGATGGTATAGCCTTCTAACACTTCATTTACATAGTCAGACATAATTTTTACCTCAGGACCTTCTGGCATTTAATAAAATTTACTTAGTTTTTCTCTTGCCTTTTGAAGCTTAGGAGCAATTACGGCCTGGCAATAGGGTTGGTTTTGGTTAAGCTTAAAGTACTCCTGGTGGTAATCTTCTGCTACATAAAAAGCCTCAAAAGCTTTAACCTCAGTCACAATAGAATTATCAAAGTACTCCTTATTGTACATCTCTAACAAAGACAATATTTGCTTTTCCTCCTCGGCTGTATTAAAAAGAATAATAGATCTATAATGAGAACCGACATCATAACCCTGACGATTTAGAGTGGTAGGGTCATGTACTAAAAAGAAAATTTCAAGAAGATTATCTAAAGAAATAATAGTAGGATCATAAGTAATCTCACAAACCTCAGCATGATTAGTGAGGCCTGTAGTAACCTCACGATAAGCAGGGTTTTTTACGTCGCCACCAGAAAAACCGCTTACCACAGACTGAACACCTATAGCATCTTCAAAAGCTGCTTCAATACACCAAAAGCAACCTCCTCCTATAACGATAGAATTAAACTGATTAGAATTATTTTGTGCTAAGGACATATTAGATAGTATTAAAAAAAAAGCAATGTATTTCATGAGGTTTTTATAAAAAGATTAGTTTCACAATAACAAACGAAATACACTTGATAATAGTATAAATCAACAAAGTGACCCCGGAGGGACTCGAACCCCCAACCATCAGAGCCGAAATCTAACATTCTATCCAGTTGAACTACGGAGCCATTGGTACAAAGATAAGAGTCTTAAACAATAAAACTAAACGATTTATGTTATACTTTTTGTTAGTATTTTGCGGTATGAATAATCTTGTTTTATTTTTAGTAAGTATAATTTCAGTTAACGCTTTTAGTCAAGCCGTAGAAATTGGACAATGGAAGGATTATCTGCCATATGAAAGCGGTCAATTCGTGGCAAAAATGGATGGAAAGATTTACCTAGCTACAGAAAACAGCATCTTTTATTATGAAACCAACAACCTAAGCATAAATCGCTTGTCAAAAGCAAACGGACTGTCAGACGTAGACATAAGTACAATGAAAAAAGACCCTGAACAGGATTTGATAATTGTTGCTTATGAAAATGCCAATATTGACATAATAAGAGACGATCAAATAGAAAATGTTTCCGACATAAAAAGAGCGAGTATCTTAGGAATAAAATCAATTAATAATATTACCTTTTTTGAAAACGATGCCTACTTATCTTGCTCGTTTGGTATAGTACGTTTAGACACGGAAAAGAAAGAAATAAAAAGCACCTATTTTTTAAACAATAATCAAACACTAGCAGTAAACGATCTAGCATTTTATAATGACAGCATATTTGCTGCAACAGACTCTGGGATTTATAAAGGTCGAATTGAAAGTAATTTAAGTGACTACCGAAAATGGTCTTCTAGCAACGTTACTAGTAAAGTGATTAATATAGAGTTGAAAGATGACGACTTTTTCTTCATTGAAGAAACAGACAGTATATTTCGTTTCACCAATGGTGTTGCACAATTTGTAATCGAACAAGAGTATTTAAGAACAATTAAGCAGATAGATAACCAGATATATGTTTTATCTAGAAGTAAAATACATAGGTTAAATCAATTCGACAACTTAGACTTAATAAGTGAGTCTTCATTTATTTATAAAGGAAATGATTTAATAAAAGACGGAGATAATTATTGGTTTGCAGAAGGAAATAAGTCCCTCGTTTTATTAGAACAACAAAATAAATACCGACAGTATAAACCTGAAGGACCAAAATCAAATTTTGTTTTTTCACTTAGCTCATCTAACGAGAAATTATTTGTGTCTCCAGGTGGAATAACTATTATATGGGGAAATAGCAGCACATTTAAGGGCTTTTATTGGTTCGACAACTATAGCTGGAGTAGCTTAAGATATGATGAGTTAGGAGGTCGCAACATTGCAGATGTTACCACTATACTTGAGGGTCCAGATCAAAAATTATATCTCGCTAGTTGGAATGACGGAATTATTCAACTACAATACGGAGAAAATGGTTATGAATATGAACAAAGTCATGATTTTTTTACCTCAAACGGGCAGCTACAAACCTTAAGCCCAGAACCTTCGTCAAGTTCTTATGGAAGAATGAGAGTCAAAGGATTAGCTTTTGACAATAACGGAGACATGTGGGCTACAAATTCGTTAGTAGAAAAAGGTTTGGCAAGAATGAATAAAGAAAAGGAGTGGCAATCTTATAAAATTCAGAGTTATAATACTCAAGCAGACCATTTAGGAGATTTGGTTATTGACGACTATAACCAGAAGTGGTTTTATATTGCAAAGGGTGGTGGATTATTGGTATATAACGACAATAATACCCCAGAAATAAGTGGGGATGATAGAGATATTCATCTTACAACTGCAGCCGGACAAGGAGGGCTTCCTTCCAACTTAATCTTCTCGCTGGCCAAAGATCGAGATGGGCAAATATGGATAGGAACAGACAAAGGAATTGCAGTTTTTTATAATCCAGAAAGTGTGTTAGAGCAAGACATAGTAGACGCGCAACAAATACTAGTAGAGTCGGATGGATATGTTGAGCCAATACTAAATAACGAAGCAGTAACGGCAATAGCTATTGATGGTGCCAACAGAAAGTGGTTCGGCACACAAAACTCAGGATTATTTATATATAGCAGCGATGGTTCTGAGCAATTAGAACACTTTACAGAAACCAATAGTCCTTTATTTTCCAACAACATTAGCTCATTAGCTATTAATCAAGAAAGTGGAGAAGTATTTATTGGAACAAGCAAAGGACTTATTTCTTACAAAAGTGGAGCGATAGAAGGACAAGAAACACATAATAATGTATTGGTATACCCCAATCCAGTAAGAGAAAACTATAATGGGCCAATAGCAATAAAAGGACTGGTTCAAGATGCAAATGTAAAAATAACAGATATAAATGGCCTTCTTGTAAGCGAATTTACTGCTTTAGGTGGCCAAGCCGTATGGGACGGAACAAACGGAAGTGGAGTTAGGGTTAGTACTGGTGTGTATTTGGTATTTACTTCAAATGAAAATGGAACGGAGACAAATGTTGCCAAAATACTATTCATTAACTAGATGTATCACCAAACTAAAGGAGTAGTCATAAGCAATACCAAATACGCTGAAACAAGCATTATTTGTAAGGTATATACCGAAAATTTTGGGTTGCAGACATACATCATTAATGGCGTTAGAAAAAAGAAAGGTAAGAGCATTTATTACCAACCGCTAAGCTTGTTGGACTTAACCGTATATCATAAAGAAAAAAGCACCTTACAAAGAGTTAAAGAAGCTAAACCATTTTACCAATACCAATCGTTACCTTATGCGGTAGAAAAAAGCAGCATTGCCTTTTTTATGGCAGAAGTATTGCAAAAATGCTTGAGAGAAGAAGAGGAAAATATTCCATTATTTAATTTTATTTGGCAGTCATTGATTGCATTAGATACTCAAGAACTAGATGCCCAATTTCATTTACATTTTCTGCTGCAATTAAGTTCATTTCTTGGGTTTTACCCAAACACATTGGACGGTAAAGAAGGTTATTTTGATATGATTAACGGAACCTTTGTGTTGAGCAAACCAACCCACAAACATTATTTTGAGGAAACAGAGCCATTGTTAATGTTATTAAATGGAAATTCCGTTTTGAAAAAAAACAAACGATTTCTTTTAGAAAAATTAATAGAATATTACCGACTACATATTGAAGGATTTTCTAATCTTAAAACACTACCAGTGCTAGAAACTATATTTAACTAATGAGACAACTTTTATTCCTTCTTTTTCCTTTTTATCTATTCGCCCAAGACACGATACAGGTGCCTAATATGTTGCCAGAAGTAATCTTTCTAGACGAAAAGAAAGAAGAGGAACGCCTTTACAATCCCCAACAAATTATAGAGCTAGATCAGAAGAAAATCAGCCAACTACTACCAAGCACTACCGCTGACATTCTACAGAAGTCTGGCGAAGTAGTAATCCAGCAAAGTCAATCGGGAGGAGGAAGTCCAATAGTAAGAGGGTTTGAGGCTAATAGAGTGCTTTTGGTAATAGACGGGGTAAGAATGAACAATGCTATTTTCCGATCTGGACATTTACAAAACAGCATAAGTACAAGTCCTAATATGCTGTCTAAATTAGACGTTATTTTCGGCCCAGCTTCGGTAAAATATGGAAGTGATGCTCTTGGCGGGGTAATTCACATTCATAGTAAGTCGCCTAGCTTTAATCAAGAAAGTAAAAGCAATTTCAGTCAGAAATACAGCAGTGTAAACCAAGGAGTAAGCCTACATTTCGACCATAGCTGGAGCAAAAAAAAATGGAGCTATTTGAGTGCCTTTACTATTAATAAATATGGTAACGTAAAAATGGGCGCAAACCGATTCCACGGTTATGAAAACTGGGGTAGAGAAGCCCATATTACTGAAGGAGATGTGCAGCTTAAAACGGCTTATAATCAAGTTGATTTGATTCAAAAATTTCGATACGACGGCACAAAAAACTGGAGCCATCTTTTTAACTTTCAGTATTCTAGCACAACCAACTTAGACAGGTTTGATAAACTAAACGATCAATCGGCTGGTTTGCCAAAGTTTGAACAATGGTATTATGGTCCGCAAAAAAGATTCTTATCATCGGTTAGTTCTCAGTATAATCAAAAACATAAATTATTCGATGAGTTTAATAATGTTGCCTCTTTTCAAGCTTTTGAAGAAAGCCGTCATTCAAAAAAATTCGGTGCAGACCTAAGCGAAAGATTCGAAAACGTATTAGTATTTGGAAACACAACCGACTTTATAAAAAAACTAGGATACCATTCGTTAAACTACGGACTAGATTTTCAAAACAATTTAGTAGAATCAACAGCTAATCAGGGTACCCCAACAAGGTATGCCGATGGAGGAAGTGCGATGCAGTTATTTTCTGTATACGGACAGTATAAGATTCCCTACGGAGTAGGTTCTAATTATCTAAGTGCTGGACTAAGGTATAACTACAGTGGTGTACAGGCAAGCTTTAACGACACAGTAACATACTCTCTTCCTTTTAGCGAAATAGATGTGACAAATGAAGCTATAACAGCAAGCTTGGGCTGGCAAACTGCATTAAATAAAACAATAAACTTAGGAGCCTCTCTAAGTTCAGGATTTAGAAGTCCTAACGTAGATGACATTACCAAGGTATTCGAAAAATCAGGCTTAGTTACCGTTCCTAATGATGAGTTAAAACCAGAGTACAGCTATAATGGAGAAGTGAATTTAAGCGCCAAAATCAATAAGAATTGGAGCTGGAACCTAAGCGCATATTACACTATTCTTAAAGATGCAATAATCAAACAATCATTTGTTTTAAATGGCCAAGATAGTATCGTCTACGATGGAGAGTACCTTCCTATTGTTGCCAATAGAAATGCACAAGAAGCGCGAGTATATGGTTTTTACAGTAAAATGAACATAAAGATTTCTAAGCAATGGACTTGGGTAAATACCTTGAATAAAACATTTGGAGTAATACAAGAAGACGACAGTCCGCTAGATCATATACCTCCGATTTTTGCTAAAAGTGAATTGCAGTGGACAAAAAAAAATCATTCGGCTACCTTCTACAGTTTATATAACGGATGGAAAAGAGCAGATGAATACAGTATAAATGGAAGCGATAATCTTGATGAGGCTACTATTGACGGTAATCCGGCTTGGTGGACACTTAACCTAAGTTACATTGCTACAATAAGCCCAACAATAACAGTACAAGTAGCATTTGAAAACATATTAGATGTTCATTACAAAACATATTCTAGTGGAATAAGCAGCCCTGGAAGAAATATTATAATTAGTTTGAATGCTTCTTTTTAGAGCTATCAAGAATAATTTGTAAAATTTGAAGATCATTTCTTTTGTTCTTACCAGGATTAAATAGAAAAGCGTCCGTAACAAAAACAACATTCTTTACGCTATCTAACACAAAATTTGTAATTGAAGGGCCACCCATAAAAGCATTTTCCATTTTCCACAAACTTCTTACGTTTAGGCCATCATCTTGATAGCTCTTTTGGGTCGAATAGAGAGGTTCTAGAGCCATGAAAGAACCTTCTAGCTCTCCTTTTACATTTTGCTCTAACACACTATCTCTGGCCTCTAAGAGAGAAGTAGCATTTGGCCAATGTTTTATTGGCAGTTGATATAAAAATATGCCCGAAATCAACTCTTTGTCTTTAGGACTATATTCAAGCCAACTAAAACTAGTGGTATCAGAAACTAATTTATAGTCTTTCGGCAAACTTAATTGATAGCCGTATTTATCAAATAAAGACTGAAAACTAGAACTGAAATACATTTTACTGAGAATTCTTGCTTTCTCTTTTTGTTGAATTTGATGCAAAACAACAGGAGAGTATTCTTTTAAAATGCCTAGCAAGTCCGATTGTGTTTTATAAGTGATTTTAGCAAAATACTGGCCTTCAGAATACAAGTTTGATCCCGAAACGAACTTAGAAGAAGTCCCTTTTTCGACAAGAATAAGATTACGATGGGTTTCAAAAAGACGACTCATAGCCTGACTAGGAATCTGAACAACATCTAAAGAAGCTTCATTCCACGAAATGCCTTCAATAGGTGCCTGAAGAACGTCTTTTAATATAATACCAGCTTCACTACTCCAAAGGCTCTCATCAATAACAAGTACGACTTCGTTAACAGCCCCTGTATAAGAAGGCAAAACAGAAGGGATAGAATTATCAAAAGAGCAAGAGAAAAAAGTTAAACAAACAAAAAAGAGGATTGCATTTTTCATGACTTTACTTTTGGAAGTTTAATTATCAGTCCAGGCTTTAGGTCTTTTGCAGAAATATTATTTAATTTTTCTAAGTCTGAACTATTTACTCCTTCAAACTGTTGGGATATTTTCCATAATGTGTCACCTTTTTTTATGGTATATGTAGTAGTCTCTTTAATCGATGCTGAATTAACAGATTTTGTGCTTTTTGGAGCAGAGCTCGGATCAACGTAAACCACCAATTTCTGACCAATTTTAAGGTTGGTTGATTTTAGATTGTTCCATTTCATTAATTGAGATACAGAAGAATTATACTTGGAAGCAATCTTACCTAAAAATTCGCCTTGTTTTACTCTGTGAACCAAAGGCTCATCGACAGAAACATATTCTTTTTGGAAGGAAGAGCTTAGAGCATAAATCGTATCCTGATTCGCTATAAATAAAGATAGTTTTTCAATAGGTAAAGTAAGCATTGCTTTTGTGTTTTTAGGCACAGAAATAAGGTCACGCTTATAGATAGGGTTTAACTCTCTCAATACTTTTATATCCACGTCTAAAATCTCTTGAAGAAAATCAAAAGAGATAGACTGATTTACTGTAACAGTATCGGTAAAAGCTTGTGTGTAAGGGTATTCTATTGGATAAATATTATGCTCAGAAGAATAGTTCATAATATAATTAACAGCTATAAACTTTGGCACATAGTTTTGAGTTTCTCTTCTTAAAAAAGGACGCAAAGACCAATAATTATCAACACCATACTTTGCCATAGCTCTAGAAACATAACCTGGTCCGCCATTGTATGCTGCTAAAACTAATTCCCAATCGTTAAACATTTTATACAAAAAAGTAAAGTATTCACAAGCTGCAATGGTAGACTTCAATGGGTCAGATCTATCGTCTGTATATGAGGTCACATTAAGGTCATAAATTTTACCTGTAGTATACATAAATTGCCATAGTCCTGTCGCAGCAGATCGAGATCTTGCATGGGGCTTTAGTGCAGACTCAACTACTGCTAAGTACTTAAATTCTAGAGGTAAATCGTATTGATCTAGAACCTGTTCAAACAAAGGAAAATAATAGTTGGCTTTTCCTAGCATAGTCGCAACGTGCCTTCTGTATCTTTTAGAATAAATATCAATCTGACTCTTAACGTGTCTATTATAGGTCAGTTGAAAAGGAGTGTTTTCGTTTAGAAACTGTAAGCGAGACTGTAAAACGCTATCCGAAAAAGTAGGTATGTCGTTTTTATTATAATTAAACTCATTTAACAAAAAGGTGTCTGATTCAATATCCTGAAAAGAAAATTGCTCTATAGCCCACAAAGAATCTTGTTTCCAAAGCTCTGCGTTTAATTTCATTTCTAATTTTTCAGAATCAACAAAAGTTGAGTCGTTAGAATTAGCAAGAACACCAAAACTAAAAAAACAGAATAGGATAAAAAAGCAGATAGATCTAAAGGCCATTCATTACTTGATTTGAAAAAGATAAAAGTTTGCTGTCTTTAAATTGAGGAGCCATAAACTGAATACCAAATGGCAATCCGTTAGAATGCTGTCCCTTGGGTAAAGAAATGGCAGGATAACCTCCTAGGTTTGCGTGAACTGTAAATATATCTTCTAAATAAGCGGTAGTCGGGTCGTCGGACTTCTTGCCTATTTCAAAAGCCGTATGGGGTGTGGTAGGGGACATAATAAAATCATATTTGTCAAACACCTGATCAGTTGTTTCTTGAATAAGCTTCCTTACTTTCTGTGCTTTAGTGTAGTACGCATCATAATAACCCGAACTCAAAACAAACGTACCTAACATAATACGTCTTTTCACTTCTTCACCAAATCCTTGAGAACGTGATTTTTTATAGGTTGTAGGAATATCATTTGCTTCTTTACTTCTATAACCGAAATGAATTCCGTCAAACCTAGAAAGATTTGAAGATGCTTCGGCAGTTGTTAGAACGTAATAAGTAGGAACCATGTAATTTATTAATGGAAAATCAACGGCCTCTAATTGATGGCCTAAAGCTTTAAGCTTTTCAATTATATCTAAGGATTGTTGCTTTACCTCGGGATCTAAAGAAGGATTTTCCAAACAGTCTTTAAGATAAGCAATTTTTAATTTTTTAACGGGCTGAGACAAGTCTTGACTAAAAGAAGGTACGTCTTGAGTGGAAACAGTAGAATCATAATCATCACCACCAGACATAACCTCCATTATTAATGCGGTGTCTTCAACAGTATGAGTAAATGGGCCTATCTGATCAAAAGAAGAAGCGTAAGCAATTAAGCCCCATCGTGAAACTCTTCCGTATGTTGGCTTAAAGCCTACAACACCACAAAAAGAAGCTGGCTGACGAATAGATCCTCCAGTGTCACTTCCTAGGGTTGCTAAGCATAATTTTGCAGCAACTGCAACAGCAGAACCTCCAGAAGAACCTCCAGAAACATAGTCGTTGTTAATCGGATTTAAAACAGGGCCATGATGAGAGTTTTCGTTAGCACTACCCATTGCAAATTCATCGCAATTAAGACGCCCGATAATTATAGCGTCTTCTTGTAATAGCCTTTGTACAACGGTTGCAGAAAACAAGCTTTCAAAGCCACCCAAAATTTTAGAAGCTGCAGAAATCTTATGGTTTTGATAACAGATATTATCTTTTATCCCAATTACCATGCCAGCAAGTTTACCAGCAGTATTGTCTTTAATTTTTTGGTCTATTTCTTCAGCACGGGAAAGTGCTTCTTGATCAAAGGTTTCCACAAATGCATTTAAGTGTGCATTTTCTTTTATTCTATCAAGATAAGAAGCCGTTATTGAATGGCAACTAATCTTTCCAGATTTTAGATCGCTTTGAATAGATGCTAAAGAGTAATAATCTTGCATAGACAATTAATCGTTTTTGTCTTCTTGATTTTCTTCTTTACTAGCATTTTTGAATTCCTTCATGCCTTTACCAACACCTTTCATTAATTCAGGAATCTTTTTACCTCCGAACAAGATAAGAACAATTACAACAATTAAGAAAATCTCTGGGCCACCAAAAGCAAATAAAAATAGATTTGAAGTCATTTTGTGTAAAAATTAGTTAATACAAAAATATGGAAATTTCTTTTAGTAAGCCTTGAAAAGCCAATCAGAAGGATTAAGTTTTTCATCGCCTTTCCAAATTTGTAACTCAGTGATGCTTTCTTTGGTCTTTTTATTAGTAATAACAACGCCTAAATTTTGCTTCAGTTCTACCGTTTCTCCCGCCTTAACTAGTACGTCGCTAAGGTTAGAGTAAACCGTAAAATAATCTCCATGATTTATAATTAACGCTTTTCCCGCACCAGGAATGCTAATAATTCTAGATACTTTTCCTTCAAAAACAGCCCTTACAAAAGAAGCGTTTTCGGTGCTTAGCTTTATTCCATTATTAAAGGTCTCAATACCACGAAGAACAGGATGTTTTTGTATTCCAAAACTTTCCACAATAACACCTCTTTCGACAGGCCAAGGAAGATTGCCTTTGTTTTGGGTAAAACTATCTGCAAGCATTTGTTGCTCAGGTGTCATTTCGTAATTTACGTTTCCTGACTTTTTCGAATTCTCTTTAGCTAAGCGTATTTCTTCTTCAATAATTTTTCGAATCTGAGCGTTAAGTGCCTTAGCTTTTTTCTGCTTTACATCAAGCTGGGTGCGAAGTTGTTTTTCTTTTCTCTTCAAGGAAGAAACAAGGTTGTTTTGCTGAGCTTTTTCTATTGCAAGCAACTCTTGTTCGTCTATAGATTGGCTTAGATTTTTACTCTTTAGATTTTTTTCTAATGCTATTAATGCCTTTTGAGTTTTAAAAAGCATAAGCTCCTCTTTAAGCTGCATTTCTGCTTTAGAGATTTGCTCAGCTTGAGCTCTTCGAAAAGAGCTATATTCCTGCAGGTAACTAAGTCGTTTGAAAGCTTGGTAAAAGCTCTGTGCAGAAAAAACAAATGCCAAACGACTATGGCTATTTCGATTGTAATAAGAGTAAGAAATCATCTTAGCGTAATCTTCTTTTAAAGTTACGATCTCTTTTTCCCTATTCTCAATGTTAATTTGGGTGCTATCTATTTGAGATTTTAACTGATTAATTCTATCGCTATATATGGATAGTTCAATTTCAATTGTTAAAATAATTTTAGTTCGATTTTCAATTTTTCTTTGAAGCGTTCTTAAAGTATTAACGGACTGTACCTTATCTTTTTTTGCCGCTTCAAGCAAAGTATTGGTATGACTAATTTCTTTCTGAAGCTGCTCCTTTTTTTGTTGAAGCTCTTCTTTGTTCTGGCTGAAGCCAGAAAGGCTTGCCAGCAAAAAAAATAAAAATATTAATCTAAAGTGCTGGCTCATATCCTTTGGGAATTGTAAACTTAACTTTTTTCTTTTGGTCTAAAACTATCTTAGAGTAGCTATACTTTAACCGCATTTTTTTTTCTTCTTGCTTAATATTTAAAGAAACTTTTAAAGGCAAAGAACCCTGTTCAAAGGAGGTAAAATTAGAATAATTTAACAACATACTGTTTTTAGGCAATTGGTCTTGACTCCATTGAACTGCAAAAAATGATGGATTTAGAGTTGCTTGTGTTTGTTTGCCCTTAGTAGTGTTTGCAAGTATGTAATTTGTGCTATCGCTAGTGCTTTTCCATTTTAATTGCTCCAAATCTAAATCACCTAAAAGTTTGTTTTGGAGTTCGTAAAAAGAAAAGTTAACTCCGAAACGATTAGAAAGCGTGGAAATATCCGACGATATATAAGTCGAGTTTAGTCGATTAATCATCTTAAAGCTATCAGGAGTTATTAATAAACGAACGGCCTCTATTCCTAAAAGAGCTGTTGCTGAAATCCAAATAACACTATCCTTTTGCATTCTAATATTTGCATTTAAAGGAATTGCCTTTTCGTTTACAAAAACGGTTCCACTCATCTTTGCCGAAAACCATTGGTAATTTAGATTGTTTTGCTGGCTTTTCTTAACTAGAAAAGTATTGGACTTATAAGGCAGTGCACTAGAGCTTGATTTTTTCAAGGTGGAGCAAGCCGAAAAAAGAAATAAAGAAAATACTATTAAAACAGCCTTATTCATACCAATTCTGATCTTGTATTTTTTTGTCCAAAATAGGCGATTCAAGGCCTAGTTCTTTTGCTTTTATCCATTGCTTTAAGGCCTCTTCCTTTTGGTTAAGAAAATAAAGAACATCACCATAATGCTCTACAATTGTAGGGCTACTATCTCCTCCACTTTCTATTGCTTTTTTAAGCCATATTTGAGCGTTATCGTAATCTTTTAACTTAAAAAACACCCAAGCGTATGTGTCTTCATAAGAAGAAACTCCCGGCTTTTGTTCTACACAAATTTTCATCATAGATAATGCTTGCTGTAGATTTTCAGAACGTAAAGATAAATAGTAACTAAAGTTATTCAGAACATAAGTGTCATTAGGGTCTATTTCTAAGGCCTTTGAGTAGGCTTTGTCTGATTCTTCGTGGTTTTCCTGTCCGTGATAAGCATCGCCAATGGCGGTGTAAAACTGGCCTTTAAGCGGATTATTATTTACGATGAAAAACAAACCATTTTCTAGAGTTTCTAAACATTTATCGTAATTTTTTAATTGCAAATTTGCTAAGCCAGAAAAATAATAGGCAGTAGTTTGACTTGGGAAAAGCTCTAAAGATCTATCCGCTAAACTTGCTACTTTTTCATAATCCTCAAAATCAAAATAAATAATCATAAGCTGCTGCCAAATAGGATATCTACTAGGATCTAACTCCAATGCTTTTTCGAAATTAGAAGCGGCTAAATTATTATCGTTTGACCTATAGTAATAATCGCCCGCAATAGTAAAAGGCTTGGCGTCTGTAGGGTGTATCTCTTTTAAGACATCAATTAATTCGAATGCAAACTTTAAGGTTGTAGTGTCAGTTCCAAGCTCATAATAAGAAAGCAGTCTTCTCATCTTAGAGTCTATGCTTAATGTAGTACTTTGAAATGCTTTTTTAGTTGTCTCGAATGCTTTTTCAGACTCTCCATTTAAACGATAAGTGTCCGACAAAATAAGCAATGCTGTTCCGTTTAGAGGATCAATTCTAAGTATTTTTTCTAGGGTCTTTGTTTCTCCCTTGCTATTGTTGGTTAAGGAATAAATCTGGGCTAATTCGTTAAGGGCGTCTAAATTAGTGGAATCCAATTTGATCCATTTATTTATCTCTGTTATAGCACCTTTCTTATCGCCAATATCAAGCAAGATGTTTTTCTTTTGCTGAATTAGAAGTTCATTTAATCCGATTACTTTTTCTAAACGATTGTAAGTTTTGATTGCATTTTTTGGTTGTCCACTAAGTAGGTAAGATCTTGCTATTTCGAAAAACCAATCTTGGTTGAAAGGATCGAGCTCTAGAAGCTTTTCATAAGCTGTAATTGCCTTGCTATAGCTCTGGTTTTCTACTAAGGCAGAAGCTAATAGTTGTTGGTACCAGACGTTTTCACTTTCGATTTGACAAGCACTTTCTATAAAAAACAATGCTTGTTCGGCCTGATTGGTGAGCATATATATGTATGCCACTTCGTACATTATAGAGCCGTCTTTTCCATTCATAGACAAACAAGCCATAAACTGTTCTAAAGCACCATCAAAATCACCTAAGGTTTTAAGGCGCAAACCCTCAAAATAGAAACTTTGGTATTTTACAACATCAAACTCTACGTTTTTTTTAGCTTTTTCTAGAGAATAAAAAGGGTGGTTTTGAGCACCAACCAATTGACTAATCCCTAATAAAAAAACAATAATTAAACTCTTATTTATTTTCATAACATTATTTTGTTCCTGTAGATCCGAAACCGCCTTCTCCTCGAATGGTTTCGCTCAATGATTCTTTAACGTTCCAATTAGGTTGTTGATGAGCAGCTATTACTAATTGAGCGATGCGCTCCCCATCTTCCACGATAAATTCTTTGTCTGATAGATTAACTAACAGAACGCCAATTTCTCCTCTATAGTCTGCATCAATGGTTCCAGGACTATTTAAAACGGTAATTCCTTTTTTAAATGCTAAACCACTTCTTGGTCTAACTTGCATTTCAAACCCTTGAGGAAGCTCCACAAACAAGCCTGTTTTAATCAAAGCTCTTTGAAGTGGCGCCAACACAACAGGAGTGTCTAAATTAGCCCTAACATCCATTCCTGCAGAGTGGGTAGTTTCGTATTGTGGTAAGTCGTGTTTAGACTGGTTTATTACGCTAATGGTTTGCATGCTGTTTAATCAAAAGTTATGGATTGGAAATTACTCTTTTTTTGGGTTTCTCTAATAAAATAGCAGCTCCAATAAAAATAAGAAGATAAACAGTATTTATTGCCATTCCCATATCTACAAAAGTGCTTAATAAATAAAGGCCTAAACTAAAAAATAAATAAAAACTTATTCTAGAAATAGAATACGGAATAGGATAGTACTTTTTTGAAAGCAAATAAGAGACCACCGTCATAGAAAAATAACAAATTAAAGTTGCCCAGGCCGCTCCTTCAAAACCCATGGAAGGAATAAACATAAAGTTAAAAACTACCGTTAACAAGGCTCCAAAAATGGAGAGATAAGCTCCGTATTTAGTTCGCTCAGAAAGCTTGTACCAAATTGATAGATTATAATAGATCCCCAAAAACAAATTTGCAAATAAAAGAATAGGCACGACTAGCTTACCTCTAGGGTCCTGAAATTCGGAACCAATAAAGTTTTTAATAATGTCGAAATATAACATCGATCCTAAAAAGATAATAGAGGTTACGATGGTAAAGTATTTTAAAACTCGGGCGTATAGCTCTTTCGAATTTTTCTCTTTCTCTTGAGCGAAGAAAAAAGGTTCGGCTGCAAAACGAAAAGTCTGAACAAACAGAGTCATAATTATAGACAGTTTGTAGAATGCACTATAAATTCCTATTTCAGAAGTAGCAATATCTGAAGGCAATAAATACTGTAAAATGATTCTGTCTATGGTTTCATTAGCAATTCCGGCAAGACCAGCAATCATTAGTGGTGAAGCATAAACCAACATTTTTTTCCACAAAAGCTTATCAAATGATTTAAAGTTACCGAACATTTCTGGAAGAAGCAAAATTATGGTTACCACACTGGCTACTAAGTTGGCAATGAAGATATAGCCAATTCCTATTTCGGGATTGTATATTTTTTCAATAAATGTAGCAGACTGCAAGTCGTTTTCTATAGCAAAATCGCAGTAAATAATAAAGAAAAGGTTGAGCCCGATGTTTATAAATATGTTTAATAAACGAACTACTGCAAAGCGAATGGCTTTATTCTGCTGACGCAGCTTAGCAAAAGAAATGGAAGAAATCGCATCAAGTCCAATTATTAAAGCAAAGTATTTTATGTATTCGGGATGATCTCCAAAACGAATCGTATTTGCAATTTCTTGACTAAAGAAACATGCAATAAACATAAACAAAGTAGAGGAAGCAATAATAGAAAGTAGCGTGGTGCTATATACTTTCTTTTTATCAGTTTCCAGGTGAGAGAATCGGAAGAAAGCTGTTTCCATACCATAGGTTAATATCACTACAAAAAAAGCAACATAAGCATATAGTATAGTGGTCTCTCCATACTCTACAGTTGTAAAATATCTAGTATATAGAGGAACTAGTAGGAAGTTGAGTAAACGACCTACTATACTGCTCAAACCATAAATGGCTGTTTGACCTAATAATTTTTTTAGGGGATTCAAATTATATGCTAAAAGTTAGGCTTTCTTTTTTCCAAAAAAGCTGTGGTTCCTTCTTTAAAATCATCGCTTTCAAAACAATTACCAAACGACTCAATTTCGGTTTCGTAACCGCCATCACTAAAACCAGCATTTACCGATTTTATTGCGAAAGCAATTGCATTAGGCGAATTTCTAGCAATCTTTTTGGCTAATTTTTGAGCACTCTCCATTAATTCGTCTAGTGTGCAAACTTGATTAACCAAACCCCACTGCATAGCGCTCTGTGCGTCTATCATTTGAGCGCTAGTAATCATTTCCATCGCCTTTCCTTTTCCTACTAATTGAGCTAAACGCTGTGTTCCGCCATAGCCAGGAATAACGCCTAAAGACACTTCAGGTAATCCTAATTTAGATGTGTCACTAGCTATTCGGATATGGCAAGACATTGCAAGCTCCAAGCCGCCCCCTAAAGCAAAGCCATTAACCGCAGCAATAACCGGGGTGGACAACTGCTCTACTAAATTAAATAAAAGGTATTGGCCATCGCGAGCTAAATCTGCTCCTTGTGTTTTGTTGAAATGAGCAAATTCTTTAATGTCTGCTCCAGCAACAAAAGCTTTAGTTCCTTGTCCGCTTAAAATAATACACCTTGTTTCATTGTCTCTGTCCGCTTTTAAAAAAGCATCGTTTAACTCTTCAATCGTTTCTTTATTAAGGGCGTTTAGTTGAGAGGGGCGATTTATTAAAATAGTACAAATTGGTTTTTCAGTACTTACTATAATATTTTGGTAACTCATAAATAGAAAAATAATAATTAGCAGCAAAGATAGTTTTTTACGTTAACAGAAAAATTGTCTGAAAATACAAATAGGATGAATACAGCTTTAACATTGGATGAAGGTGCTAAAAAAAACGACTAAAGCACTAAAAGTATAGATGAACACTTTGTCTTTTACAAAGCAATCATTAGTCTAACTTTATATATTTAGCTTTTAATTCAAGATAAAGTGTTTTACGTCAATGAAAATCAGAATCTTATATCTACCCATAACGTAAATAATCTTAACGATCTAAATCTGTTATCACCAGAGGCAGGAAGTATTATAAACGTTAGTAATTTAGGTGTTTATCAGTATGATGGAGCACTTTG
>Ga0114995_10000338_pt1 | contig 31892 bp, 30 predicted proteins | sample ArcticOcean_MG_C_11_FD_87038 | JGI IMG/M metagenome (GOLD analysis project Ga0114995, IMG submission 87038) | Marine microbial communities from western Arctic Ocean - ArcticOcean_MG_CB2_154 | ecosystem: Environmental > Aquatic > Marine > Oceanic | place: Arctic Ocean: Canada Basin | collected... | reverse complement strand
TTTTCTGTGACACCCAGCAATATAAGAATAAAGCACTTCCTTCAAGCCGTTTCAGTACAGTAAATGCGTCACCATGCTGCATTTCCTCTACAAATGGCAAAACTGTAAAGCATAGTATCACGCAAGTGCTTATGCACCGAAGACGTACGAGGCTTATTCGGCAGCATATTACAATCGGAATTAACGACTGTTTAAGCCGCTTGTAGTGTTCGGAAACTCGTGGTTAGAACCGATCCTAATTATGCAACTATACTTGATTTTAGGTTTAAACCGTAAGTAGCGGGATCTAATCGCTGACCTCAACACTGCCAGAGAAAGGTCAGTGGGTGCATTTCCCCCTGTGGCAGTCGAACTGGGCTTTTGCAAGCACTTTGACAAAACAAACCGCTTCAATAAAAATTTCGTAACCATCTGTTTTAATTGAAGTTTCGTAATGTACCGAGCGCAGTAGGCGGTACGGTAATAAACGCCAGATTTGGATAAAAATGACCTTAGAGAGAGAAATATCAATAAAATACTGAATTTTGATAAAAATACGCGGTGCGCTTGATGGCCCGTACAGCCCGTTATAGCTGGGGCCTAGAAACAACAAAGCCGACGGTCGAATTGTCGGCTTTGAGGGAGTATGGCGGTGAGGGAGGGATTCGAACCCTCGGTACCTTGCGGTACAAACGCTTTCCAGGCGTGCTCCTTAGACCACTCGGACACCTCACCATTTGGAGGCGGAAATTTTATGCTTTTGCTAGATAAAAAGCAATAAAATTCAACGCATTAATCCCAATGTTTAATAAACTCGTGGCTACTTATTATACGTGCAGGCCTTGGCTCTACCGAAGGAGTACCCATATAAATCATAGCAATGATTTCTTCGCGTTCTTCAAGATCGAATGCTCGCCTTACCATTGGATGACTTACCACCCAGCCTGTGCGCCATACTGCTCCAATGTCCTGCGCGTAGGCGGCAAGTAACATGGCATGCCCCGCGGCTGCCGTAGCCTGCACTTGCTCTTCCGTAGGGACTTTAGGATGCTCCGTAGGGCTAGCGATCAATACCATAATGCTGGGAGCCCGGTATGGCATATTGAGGCACCTTTCCAATGTTTCTGCATCACTGTCTGGATGACGCTCTAACTGCGCTTGCTGGAGCAGCTGCCCAAGCCTTGTAAGGCCCTCACCCGCCACCATAACACTGCGCCACGGCTTAAGGTTGCCATGGTCTGGCGCTCTCAAAGCGGCTTGCAGGATCATTTCTAACTGACCTTCCGTTGGCCCTGGAGCTTCCAATCTGTGAATCGAAACCCGATTGAGTAAACCGTGTAATAATTCCATAAAAAATACCTATAAAGGGCTATTGTCGCTGAGTACGATGATTACTAGGTGCCAAGGGCCTAGTAGAACGATAAGGATTAATATCTAAGCCACCACGCCTTACATACCGGGCATACACAGTGAGTTGACCAGGCTTACATTGTGCTTTTATATCAAGGAAAATTTGCTCTACACACTGTTCGTGGAAGTCACCGTGTTCACGATAAGAAACAATATAGGCTAGAAGCCCTGCCCTATTAATCGTTGGGCCTTCGTACTCTACAATCAAGGTGGCCCAGTCTGGCTGCCCTGTAACGGGGCAGTTACTTTTAAGTAAATTACTGTGCAAAATTTCCGTACGATAGGTGCTAACGTCAGAGGATAACAAACTAGCATCAGGCGTGTAGGTGGTAATCTCTATATCTTGTTGATCTATGCTTGCCCCAGGCGTTGGCAATACCGGCATAGCCATATCACGCAGACTATACAAAGCAACCTTTACTTCTGCACCTGCTGCTTCAGATAGATCATCTTCCATCGCAGACTGCACTTGCGATATGTTTTCCATCTTGGTTTGATTAAAAGAGTTTAAATACAGTTTAAAGGACTTACTTTCAATAATATTGGGACTGTCGGCCGGGATACGGAATTCGGCCAGTGCCATTTTTGGCAATCCTTTTTCATTTAGCCAAGACACTTCAAAAGCATTCCAAACGTCAATGCCATAAAACGGTCGGGTAGTAAACTCTGGCTGCCAAGGTGTATTGCGCGGAATAGGGAATAATAAACTTGGCGTATATGCCGTTACATAGGCGCTTTTGTCACCTAAGGGTGACGCTTCAATAAAATCATTTTGTTGCATGGTTTTCTCCAAGGCAAGGCTATTATTTACGAATGCCCTTACCAGTATTCAATAGGTGCATACAGTAGCTATACAAGGCGATGATAAAGGCGCTGATCACCAACAACGCGTATCCCACTGGAATGTCTGAAACACCCAAGATGCCATAACGAAAGGCATTTACCATGTATAAAATAGGGTTGAATTGTGACGCTCCTGCCCAAAAATCAGGCAGTAGATCGATAGAATAAAAAACACCACCTAGGTAAGTTAAGGGAGTTAGGATAAATGTTGGAACAATGGCTATATCGTCGAAACTGTTAGCAAATACTGCGTTAACAAAACCACCCAAACTAAACAAGATGGAAGTCATTAGCACCACTAATATAATGATGCCCAAATTATAAACTTCCAGTTGGGTGAAGAATAACGATAGGCTGGTAACAATAGTGCCTACAGCCAAACCTCGGGCCACGCCACCGGTAACGTATCCTGCTAATATCACCCAATTAGGCATAGGCGAAACTAACATTTCTTCTAAACTGCCTTGATACTTGGTGCTATAAAACGAAGACACTACGTTGCCATAGGAGTTAGTTATCACAGACATCATGATCAAACCCGGCACGATAAACTGCATATAATCAAAGCCACCCATCTGACCAATACGACTACCAATTAAATTACCGAAAATAATAAAATACAGCACCATGATAATTGAGGGTGGTAATAAGGTTTGTACCCAAATACGCATAAATCGCTTAATTTCTTTACGTACAATAGTTAAGTAAGCGATATAAATTTCATAGGTAGACACTATGCGCTTACTCCTTGTAAATCAGTCTTATTGCTAGTAACTAGGTTCACAAATAACTCTTCTAAACGATTGGTCTTATTGCGCATGCTTGTTACTTTTATTCCTGCAGCTGTTAACACTACAAATACGTTGTTGATATCTTGCCCTTGGTTTAGGGTTATTTCTATATGCATGTCGTTAACTAATAATAAGTGATAGCCCTCTACTTCCGGAAGGTTAACCAGAGGTTCTTGCAAATTTAGCACTATGGTTTCAGTGTTAATGGTTTTTAGCAGGTCTTGCATAGGGCTATGTTTAATGATGTCGCCACTGTCGATAATGGCAATATTGCGACACAGATTTTCTGCTTCTTCCAAATAATGGGTGGTGAGGATAATGGTTGTGCCTTGTTCATTAATACGTGTAAGGAATTCCCACATAGAGCGGCGTAGCTCAATATCTACACCTGCAGTGGGCTCATCAAGGATAAGTAGTTTAGGCTTGTGAACTAACGCACGAGCGATCATTAAACGACGCTTCATACCGCCAGACAAATTGCGAGATGCGTCATCGCGCTTGTCCCACAGGCCCAATTGTTTAAGTAACTGCTCAGTTCGCCGGATGGCTTCGTCTCGTGGAATGCCATAGTACCCAGCTTGCTGCACCACTACGTCTTGTACTTTTTCAAACATGTTAAAGTTAAATTCTTGCGGCACTACACCCATCAAACATTTAGCTTGGCTTACTTGCGTGTCTAAGTCGTAGCCAAACACTTTTACTGAACCCTTGGTTTTATTAACCAAAGAAGACACTACGCCCAAGGTAGTGGACTTGCCCGCTCCGTTAGGACCTAACAAAGCGAAAAAATCGCCCTGTTCAACTTTTAAGCTGATGCCTTTTAGAGCCTCAAAGCCATTGTCATATATTTTGTGCAGCTGGGTGATTTCTAAGGCGTAAGTCATATTGGCATATTGGTTCGTTAATGGCGTTTGTAGTAGATACTAGCCTTTACATAATGGGGTTGTTTAATATTTTTTAAAGGCTTGAGGCTTGAAACTTGGATTGCTTCGTTAGCAAAGAAAATGTACAGGGCAACCACTTGGCCATCCCACCGGAACCGTCTTTGCGAGGAACAAAGTGACGTGGCAATCCATAGACTGCGGAACTAGATTGAGTCACACGGCAATGACACTGACGTGCTTAGGGAAATCTGCTATAAATGTGGTTATCGATCATAGTATAGACGCCTCAGATGCAAAAACAACAAGAATACAGTGCATGGAACCCTGGCTTAAGCGCCAATTTACCACGGGAGTTGAGTGATCTAGAAACTATTTTTCAAGCTCCAAACGTTTATACCAGCTACGACGAAGTTCAGGAAATCGCAAGCCTAACGGGCCTTAAGCCAGAACATTTAGTAGGTTTTACTTCATGGCGTTTGGTGCTGCACGAGCTTATTGTGCGAGTGGGTGCCAACATCCACATACCCGAAGCAGAACACGAAGAAGATTTTGGTATCAATTTTCGGCGCATCACTAACGACATTTTACATCAGCACATTGGTCCTTTATATGACTCTATTGAAGCCGAATTTGAAAGCTTATCTGTTGCGATAAAGCTAGAAACCGATCGGTTACTCACAGAAGAGGTAATGCTCAATTCACAGCCAGCTCCAAAGGTTAAAAAAGGATTTTGGCCTTGGGGTAAAAAACAGATGACTAAAAAGCCCTTACTCAGCGGCGAAGAAATCCAATTTAAGGCCATAAACCAACTAAAAAAAACCGGTCTTGCCCATGCAGACCCTTTAATTAAAGCGGTGTACAAAAGTAGTTATCAAATATTAGGTTCTGTGGCCTCAACACGTGGATTGATAGGTAATGACAAGGATTTTATGAGCCGTATTATTTGCCGCCATGTGCTTAACAACTACGGCAGTTTTATGATTGGAAAGTTAATAGAACCAGCCATCGATGCTGCAGTAGCTGCCAACAGCTACCAACTATTACGCCGAGTCAAGAAACCGGTGATCATTAGCCTAAAAGGGGCCTCTGCAGCAGGCAAAAGTACCCTCAGGCCTTTATTAAAACAAACCATGGGGCAACGGGGTATTGAGTCTTCCCTGTATGGAATTATTAGCCCAGACATCTGGCGCCGCCAGCTATTAGACTATGAATCACTTGGCCCTCATTATAAATATTCAGGTCGCTTTACTAGTAACGAAGTTAATATTATTGACGGCAAGTTAGACCGTTACATTAGACGTACAGGCCAACAAAACCAATCCATTCCTAACATTTTGGTAGACCGTTTTAGGTTTGACAGTTTTTCAACGGAGCAAGTACAAAAGGTGTTACATGGTACCTATGCCAAATACGCTCATATTATGCACATGTATTTTGTAATAACACCGCCAGAGGAGACTGTAGAGCGAGGGTGGATACGAGGCCAACAACGTGGACGATACAAGTCTGTTGAAGACTTTTTGGGCCACAGCGTAGAAGCTTATCAAGGCATCCCTAAACTCATATTTAAGTGGCTGGCCCATACTAGCCCACGCTACGAATTCACCTTTTTCGACAACAGTGTACCCAAAGGCCAATTCCCCTTAACTAGCGTAACGGGCAACCAAAAAGGCATGCAAGTATTTGATCCTATAGTATTTGTTAACATTGAACGTTATCAAAAAATTAATATTCACGCACAAAGCTTAGAACAGGTGTACCCCAGTGCCAAACACATGTCCGTAGCCAACAACATGACCTTCTTTAATCAATGTTTAAAGCGTTTCCCTAGTGTGTCCTTTAGCCTAGTACAAGGGGCCAAAGCATACTTAATAGTGCGCCAAAAAACTTACGCTATTACCAACCCAGAAGAGTTCAACCAGCAACTTAAAGTGACTGAGTTAAACCTGCTTTTCGAACAAATTTTAGCCACTCGCATATCTCATTAAAAACGTGGCTTAGATTAGCGACTTAAATTGGCCGCTTTGCTTTGCACGAAGCAAACTCGCTAGGCCAGACCAACGCTGGGTCTTATTACCTACAGCTTTACGCCACACATATTCACTAACTTTAATACTACATGTCACTTTTGCACGCGTAACTGCAGTATAAAGTAACTGAGAAGACAACAAACGTTCGGCTTGAGGGGCAACAATAAGCGCTACATGGCCAAACTCTGAGCCCTGAGTTTTGTGAATAGTCATGGCGTAAACGGTTTCTAAATCTTGTAATAACCCCACGTTTACTTTGCGTACTTCTTGGCCTTGCTGAAAGCACACATTAAGCTGACCATTTTCTTCGGCCCAAACAAGACCAATATCACCGTTAAACAAGCCTAAACCATGGTGATTCTTGGTTACCATCACGGGTTTACCATGGTAGTTTTGTCCCAACCTAATTTGTGACAACCGCCTACTTAACAAGCGTTCCACTTGTTCATTTAGCCCCTCAACTCCCATGTCGCCTTGGCGGGTGGCGGCAAGAATTCTGAACTGGGTTAAACATTCAAAGGCTTCATTTAAAGTTTTGGCCTTGAGCATGGGCACAAAGTATTGGTCACACATTTGCTCTAACCAAGCTTGAAAGCCGTCTTCTGGTATTAAGTGAAGGTCTTTATTAGTTAACAACACTTGCCAGCTTTGTTCTGCCTGATTAAGCATCACATGATTGGCCAGCAGCCCTATACCACCCTGCACATCAAAGCGATGGCTCTTATGTAAATAGCTAATCGCTGAAGCTGGAATGTCGGCCAAAACTGATCCCGCAGCTACCGAAGGTAATTGTTCAGAATCTCCCACCAGCACTAGTTTACAGCGCTCTGGCAGAGCATCTAACAGCCGGGCCATCATCGGTAAATCTACCATAGACACTTCATCAACTAACAACAGATCGATCGATAGTGGGTTACCTTGGTGGTGTTTGGTGGCTTGGCTGTTGGGACGAAACCCTAGTAACCCGTGCAGTGTATGGGCAGTATCTGGAATACTGTCGATAAGCGCAGCGTCTATACCTAAACGTAGCAATTGACTCTTTGCCAAAGTAATAGACTCTACCAAGCGCTGCTTTGCCTTGCCCGTGGGCGCAGCCATAGCAATGGTTAACGGCTGCTCATTAACAGCCTGTAATGCCACTAATAAACGAGCCACTGTGTACGTTTTTCCTGTGCCGGGCCCACCGGAAATAACACTCACTTGGCGCACTAATGCCTCTTTAACAGCCTGAGCCTGCCAATCTACTTGAGGTTCAGAAGACGCTAAAAACAGCTTCAACAATAACGCGTCTGCCGTTATTTGTTGTTGCTCAGTTAATGGGTGTATCTGCATACGCTGTAATAGGTGTTGCGCTACTTGTTGCTCGTATTGCCAGTACCTTCGTAAATACAGCCGTGCGTTTTCTAACACTAACGGTGCGCCATGATCTGCAGTAATAGGGTAACGCTGTACACTATCCATTAGCATTTCAAACGAGGCGAAGGTGTAACCCGGTGAGGCCTCTATAACCGGCGCAGCCGCTAAACCAGTTCTGGTTTCGCCCACGGCAGACGACCAATAGGTTTGGCCAGCAATGTCGGCCAACGGTAAGCAACTATGGCCGTTACGTAGAGCTTTACTGAGGGCCATTATTAAATGCTGCAGCACACCACTTTGTTTATCGTTCGGGTTATCGCTATGGCCACCACATTGGCTATTAAGGCTTTGGCATAACTGAGCCGCTAAAAAACCATCTATCGCTTCTAAACCCACATAGTTGGTATGTAATTGGGTGTTAGTGGCCATTCCCGTAGCTATTCCTGTAGTCCCTTCTTCAACTAACACGGAAGCCGTCATATGGTTTCTCCTGCAAACAGGTGATCGAGTTCACTTAGCTCTTCTATACTAATGACCGTAGCAAACACACCAGAATCTGCCTTAGGTGACATACCTCTGAGATACAAATAGTACACGCCACCAAAGTGCAGAGTCGGGTCATAATTGGGCATTCTTTGGCCAAGATAGCGGTGCAAAGCTAAGCTATATATTAAATATTGTAAGTCGTAATAGTGGCTTTGGTTCGCCTCTAACATCGATAGATAGTTATAGTCTTCAAGGCTATCACCCAGATAATTAGATTTATAATCGGCCACAAAAAACCGACCTTCATGCTCAAATATCAAATCTATAAAACCGTGCATCATCCCTTGGAGTATTGGGTGACTGGGTAATGCAGTAGCAAGACCACCACGATGCCGGCTCAATATTTTGGCTAAGGTAGATTGCTTAGCCTGCTGTAGTGGAAAATAAAACTCTGCTTCTCTTAGGGTTTGCTGCTGCGAAAGCTGGCTTAAAGTGATTCCACTTTCATTAATAGATGGTGCACCGACACCGACATCGGCATCAATGGCATCAATACGCACGATAGGCGGCATCACAGCGGCTAGGCATTCTTCTAACCACTGCTGCAAGCGCTCCACCTTGTTAGTGTCATCTTCATCAATGCCCACCATGGTGTGATACTTTGCCAACGGCACTTCCATCACACTAGGCCAACTGGGTTGTGAAAAATCCACTTGTTCTAGAATATCGTGCAACAATAAACCAGTGTTTTTGCCCTTAGCTAAAGTGAAACGTAGTTCATCAACGGCTATACCTTCTTGGCTCTGATTCTGGCTGTGGCCTATACTTCGTTCTATTAACTGACTGCTTCCATCTCCACGGTCTTTAACACTGGTTTGCTGAGCCTGTGACCCATAACTAAGCTGGCGTACCAAAGCGCTGTAAGACAATAGGTTATTATTGGCGTCAATATGGCCTGTAAAGCTTTGGGCTACTAGGACCCTTGCCTCGCTATTTATGGTTGTTTGGCTTACCGGTATCTGCACAGAACCTTCTTCGATCAATAGCAATTCAGAGTCTTTAGAGTGGGTTAGCTGAGCTAGGGCTTCTGGCCAACTCACTTGTTGGCCTTGCTCAGATTGCTGGCCTGATGAGGATTGCTCAACATTCCAAAAGGCCACCTGCCCTAAAGGTGATAGCTGAGCATTTTTAAAATCACTCACAGGGATGTAGCACCGATACTGAGCACGAGTAACCGCTACGTATAATAGCCGCAAAGATTCTTCTTGTGCCGCCAAAGTAGCCTGCTCACAAACCTCCAAATCTCTACCTATCATTAATGCTTGGCAGTGTTTCTGTGGATGATAATAGGGGAACAATTGAGCATGTTTGGAACCACGTTTTAGTGGGTCTTTTGCTTGGCTGGCAAAAGGTATAAACACCACTGGGTATTCCAACCCTTTAGAGCCATGCTGGGTAATAATTTGAATTAACTTGGCATCACTTTCTAAACGTAACTCGGCACTGGAGTCTGCGGGGCCTTCTTTACATTGTTGTTGCAGCCACTCCACCAGCAATAACGCAGAACTGGCTTGGTTGGATGCCTTTTGTAACAACTCTGCCAGTTGCACCATGTTGGTCATGTAGCGTTCTTTGTGGATGGCAGGCGGTACAGCACGCTGCTTAAGTAGATGAACCACAAGGGCCATTACGCCTTGCCTCAACCATAATTGCCGCAACTGCATCATTTGGCTTCTTACTTCTATTAAGCACTGATCATCGTTATTTAACTGAGCCAGCAACCCTACACTACCGCCCCATAGATGGGTACTGGCGGCGCGTACAAGCTGCCTTTGGTCTTCACAGTGCAACAGCCCATTCAATAGGCGCACCATTTCTATCGCTTCAGCACTGGCATATACGCTGCTTCTGTCACTAATATACACACTAGCCAAATGAGCGTGCCTTAATGCCGCTTGCAATGCCTGAGCTTCGCCTGCACCACGCACTAACAAAGCTATATCACTGGCTTTAAAGTGGCCTTGCTGCAATAATTTTTGTACCTCACCAACACACCATTGAGCAATGTGTTGGTGCTTGCGCTCATGGGTTGTTAGCTCGGTAGGTAGCCATACATAAGTTAACGCCACACCCTCAGCTTTGGGGTTATTTGCTGTATTAGCAGCGGCATATTCACTGGCTTTAACAGCCGTATAATTAATACCATTACCAAATACTTTTCGTTCACCCGCACTGGCTGAGAACAAGCGATTATAGGCCGCTACCATGGCATGACTAGAACGCCAGTTGGTATCCATGTGCCATTGATGATCGGTGGTCTGCGCAGCTTTCAAATAGGTGTGAATATCACCACCCCGAAACCCATAAATCGCCTGCTTAGGATCGCCAATCATAAATAAAGCAGTATCACTGCTAGACTGTTCATACAGGCGGTTCAATATGGCATATTGATGACCATCGGTGTCTTGAAACTCATCCACCAAGGCCACGGGATAGGCCTGCCGTAAAGCAGATACTAACTCACCGTTGCCTGGTTCATTCACACACTCAGACAAACGCCTTACCAGATCATCAAACTCCATAATCTGCTGTTTGTGCTTAGCTTTTTGGTAAGCTGTTCTTACGGCCTGCACCGCTTCTAACACCAAAGGAGCTACAGCAGCTTGGTTGGCATAAGCTAAATAGCTTTTCTTGAAACTGTCGTTGTTAATACGTTGAGACAACGTTTTGATGATCGTTTTTAGTTCCGGGGCCTTACCTAACCTACCTCCGTGCAGGCAGGCTAAGTTGTCTTTTGAGGCAGGGCCAAACTCCTTTGTGCCTAGCCAGTTGAGCAAATCTTGCCACTGCTCAAAGCGCACTGCCTTAGACTTAGCATCACTCATGGTGGCTTGAATCATTTGCGCTTCTAAATCGAGTAAACTGGCGCGAACATCAGCTTTATTTTTGTACCATGCCTGATGCCATGATTCTGCACTGGTAGAAAATACCGGTGTTTGGCTTAATAGAGCGCCATTAAAGGCGTCCCAAAAACCTTCAGGCGTATGCCAACCTTGTTGTTCTAGTTGGCTGTATACCTCTGGTTGTGACATCACCACCCGCAACCAATCTTGTAAGCCTGTGTAGGCTAGGTGTTGAGTATTGGTTTCTAGCACCACTTCAAGCCCCGTTTGGCTAGTGAATGCATATTGCTGCAAGGCACGGCCACAGAAAGCATGGATAGTAAATATAGCCGCTTGGTCTAAATTAAGTAGGGCTTGATGCAACAATAATTGCGCCTGCCTAGGCTCTACTTGTTGGTACAGGTGTTGCCAGTAATCATCGCTATTATGCAAACCCCAGTTTTTTTGTGCATCTCGTAGGGTGACTTCTATGCGCCCACGCAGCTCTTCTGTTGCCGCACGGGTGTATGTCATCAGTAGTATTTGTTCTACGGGAATCTGTTTCTCTATCAACAAGCGTAAATAAATGCGCGTTATGCTGTAGGTTTTACCGGTACCGGCACTGGCTTCAATGAGATGACGGCCCTGCAACGGTAAATTGGCTAAGTCTAGGTTAGGCATGTTTCACCTCTTTAATGCAATCAACCATGGGCTGATACATGTCACTAAACTGCTCATGCCAATCATCAAAGCTAGGGGTTTGTGGCCACAACCAACGTCTATATGGATCACTTGAGAAGTCAAAGCTTTGGCTGTATTTATCGTTATGCCATTTTTTATGCCACTTACCACTGCGCTTATCAATGTCTTGTGAGTCTACTTTTAAAAGCTCTTCGCCTAGCTCTGCATCTAACGGTAAGGCTTGGGTTAAGCCTAGCTTATACAGCGCTATGATTTTATGTAACTGCTCCACCGCGCCATCCAACCCTTGGAGTTCTAAATTCTTTTCTAAGTGCACCGACACGCCAGTAACTGGGTGTTCAAAAGCAACTTGGGCCACCAGACAGGTAATCCAAAGAGCAAGCCTGTCTTTAGGTTTTGGCTTACTAGGCCTGCTGAGAACTACTTTTAGAGTGTCATTGTCAGCTATAGAGGCACTATTTTCATCTGTAAGATCACCTATTAAAGGCAATTCATCTTCTATGGTTACGCCTAACATAGTTAGTGAAATTCTGTGCTTTTCTACCTGTTCATAACCTTGTGCTAGCATCTCATCTACCAGCGCCTCGGCTTGCTCTTGGCTGGTGTCAATAATGTTTTGCGCTAAATGACTTTCGGGTAACTGCCCATTCAATTGGTACTCATCTCTTAGGGCTGAGCACGCTTGTGGCTCATTAGATAAAAGGGCCATTAGCATTTGTTGACGCAGTTTATATTCAACCAGTTTTGAGCTATTAAAAGGCTCGTCGTCTTCTAGCTCAAGGTTGTAATCGTGTAAATATAAACCTAAGCATTGATTAGCATAAGTGCGGCCTGGATTTTCTAAAAAACGTACAAGATCATTCACAGCTACCGCTTTGATATGTGCGGGTTCAGCCTCCAGCTCAATATGCGTGGCCGCATCCAGAGTTTTAATGTCTTCAACATGTGTAGCTTGCAGTAACCGTAACCAAGAGGTTTCAAAGCTGGTGTTATCTTGTTGGCCATTTTCAGAGCTGTTTTTCGGGGTAAAGTTGTCTTCGCTAAAACTATGCAAAGGCAGTGAGACCATCTGTGAACCAGAGTGTGTTGGGGTAAAATTCCACCCATAGCCCCTACTCAAATAGTCCATTAATTCTGACAGTATTAAACTGGGCTGGCGCGGCGAGTTGTTTTTACTATCGCTGCCCTGATAGCTTAAATACAAACAAGATCGAGCACTGATTAAGGCTTCTAAAAATAAGTAGCGATCATCTCCCCTGCGAGAGCGATCTCCCACCCTGCGCTCTTCTTTATCCATCAAATCAAAATCTAAAGGTTTAGATTGCCTAGGGTATTGCCCATCATTAAGGCCTAGCATAGCCACTACTTTAAATGGGATGCTACGCATAGGCACCATAGAACAAAAGGTGATTTTTCCAGTAATAAAGGCTTGGCTACTACTGGCTACAGAAAGCTTTTGCGTTAGGCTATAACGCACTACTTCCAAGCTAATGGTTTGACTGTAATCTACTTGCTCAACCCACATGGCCATATTGCCAATAGCCGTAGTTAAACATTCTTTGGCCTGTTCTTCATTGCGCTCTGTAGCGTGATCATCGGCAAAAAATTCATCAATCATACTTGTAAGGTAGCCTCTCCATGCCATACCGGTACGAGGAGTATTAAGGTTTTTTGCGTGTCTTTGTAACTGCTCTATCACCTGCATCAAACGCCCCAAAAGCACGGCCTGATCGCCCTCTACATCCGCCAACAACCAGTCACCTTGATAGTTAAGAGAATGGTTGCCTTGAGCAAAGCCCAATAACAGACGTTTAAGCCCCCAAGACCAACTATAGGTACTGGTTGATTCCGCCTGACCCAACGTATTTGCTTTATGGCTTTTATCTAACCCCCAGTGCACACATGCATTAGCCAACCACACAGCAATAGTCTCAAGCTCTGCTGGGTCTATACCAAACTTTCGCTGCATCGATGGCAAGCGCAGTAAATCTAACACCGAAGAGACTTGAAAGCGGCTATCTGGCAATTGTAAAAGCTGCAAGTATGCAGCGACCAAAGGCTCTGAATCTTGGGGTTTTCGGTCGGCAATAGAGCAAGGTAGTTGCGGTGTTTGGGCTTTACTAGAATCAGGCCCAGAACCATACTGGCGCCCATGGGTGTCAAATACAGCACCCACATAAGCAGCGTAATCTTCTACCTGTGGGCACATCACTAATATGTCACTGGGTTTAAGGCTAGGGTCCTGTTGGAACTTACCCAGTAGCCAATCATGTAATCCTTGTAGCTCTCGCAGAGCACTCGAACCGTTAGTGAATACCAAGCTTTCGTCTACCTTAAGTTGCTGATGATCGCGAGCATCTTCAAGGTGTAAAATGTCTTGTTGCAGCTGTTGCAACATAGACAGATTTTGGTCACTACTAGCAGATTCTGCTTCTTCGAAGGCGTCTATATTATAGCTGTCTTGCTGCTGTAGTAGCCTAAAAAACTCTTTGCCTTGGCTCCCTAAATTAGCCAGCAACGGGTTACCTCCATCAACCAATACTTCATCGTCTTGTTGAGCTAGCCAATGTTTGAGGTGTGTAGCCGCAATGGCTTTTTCAGACTGGATATGGCCCCAATATTCGGCGCAAGGATTAAGGTGAAATACGTGCACTTGGGTATGCTGAGCTAAGGCCGCAAAAACCTCCAAGGTGGAAGGCGCCATGGTATTAAGAGCAAACAAACAAATTTGCTGAGGTAGCTTTTTATGCTCAGGGCTACGCAGTTGAGAGAGGCTCTGTATTAGCTTGTGTTGAATATCTATGGGATGTCGCCCATCTTGCTGGCACAAAATGGCCCACAATTGCGCTTGCCAATTTTCTAGTGATTGTTCTGCTGAGCCTTGTGCTTGTTGTTGCATTTGGCCTTCTATTTGGCCATCCATTTGCCATTGGTTTAGCCAATCTGGACGATATAGAATGTATTGCTCAAATAAGTCAGCTAATGCGCTGGCAAGCTGAAATCGCTTTAAGATGTCTACAGGTGTTTGCTGCGGGTTTTGGGGCGCTGACTGCCAATAACGATTGGCCTGAGAAAAGGCGGGGTTAGTTAGAATGGCCTCACTCGCCAACAAGTCATCAATACGCCAAACCAAGGCCTCTCGTTTATACGGCGGTTGCTGAGGCACTTGCTCATCACCCAATAGCTGCCGAGCTAATTGCCAAACAAACTTTCCAGGCAAAGGATAATCAACGTTCATGGCAATGCCATTTTGTTTGGCTAACTGAGTATTAAGCCAATGCTGCATACCTGTATTTTCCACAATCACTTGAGCTGAGTTGAGCACCCCTGCAGCGCCCTCGTGCTGCCCAAGCTTCAACACATGGTTTAGTAATACGGCCAAGTCATCCAGCCTATTTGCAGGGTACACCATGAGTTGTTTTGCTACAGCCATGCAACTTCTTCCTTGTATTCTTTCTTACTATCTTCGAGTACTGCAGGCCATAAGCAATTATAGACTTTGAGTTATTTGTAACGTTAGGTGGTGATTAGCGTCACTTAAGTGCATTTGATCTTCTTCGATAATGCAGCTAAGGCTCATGGTTTTCAACAACAACTGTTCTAGCGAAGTATCACTTTCTGCATTGATATGAAATACTTTTACCTTCTTATTAGCAGATAAATGAGAGCGATTTTTCTCCAGCCAAATATCGGCCTTATTGTCATGATAGGTATAAATAGACACATGCTCAGCTTTGCCACTGGCTTTGCGAATACGTTTTTCTTCCGGCAGACCTAACTCAATCCAATGCACAATATGCCCTGTTAAGTCCCGTTGCCACAAATCTGGCTCATCTGCAGAACTAATGCCTTTAGTTAGCTCAAGGTCTTCATGTGCGGCATGTGAAAAAGCGATTAATCGACACATTAAGCGGAGTTCATTTTCAGACGGGTGCTTAGCTATCGTTAGGCTGTAATCAGCATAATGGTGTGTATTAAGATTGGATACATTTAAATTTGCCTTGTAAATGGTCGAGCCTATGGCCATGATTTTTCTCTATTCTGGGTTTTAACAGTACGTCTATTAGAATCACTGCTAGAATATCATGAACACCCATTGTAAGTGAGCGAAAAGGATGGCATCAACACCTATTTACGGCATAGGCGACGGCACCTATACCAGCATTGGAGGTGATAACGCTAGCGCCACTACTAAACACAATCTGTTTCGTTTCTTAATGGCATGGATGGGCGGTGAACGCACTTATTACTTGGCGTACGGGTCTAAATTTCAGTTAGCTCAGCTTAACCCTGCCTTAACCACTAGCCAATACGTGAACTAAGTAATAAGTTAGTCTCAGTGGATTCTATGCCACTTACTTGGCGAATTTTAGATAACGCCACATCAAAGCTTTCTAAATCTGCAGCCCTAATTTCAACAGCTAAATCCCAGCGTCCGTTAGTGGTATATATTTTACTAACTTCGGGGATCAGTTTCATATCTACGATGGCCTTTTCTTCCTTATTGGGTACAGCCGTAATCATCACCCATCCGCGTATCTTTTTGTGGAAAAAATCTTTCCTCACCACTGCAGTATACCCCGCAATCACACCGCTAGTTTCTAGCTTATCCATGCGTTTGCTTACTGTGGCTCGTGTAAGCCCTAATGCCTGCGCCAAATCCTGCACTGACATTCGGCCATCTTTTTGTAACAGACTCACAATGGCCTGATCCTTACTGTCTATGTAATCAGACATTACTTGTGATACTCCTATATTTTCTTCAATCTAATGGAACGGTAAAAACATACACTTTAAACAAAAACATGACCATTGTGAATAATTTAAGCAAAAATATGAGCACTTCATACACTTACATTAATACATAAAGACCGATAAAATTAACTAAAGCTTAACCAAAAGTTAAATAAAGACAATTAAATTAGCATATTATGCACGAGCACACTTTTATGATAAGCCAACAAAGCAAATGTGTAAGCCTAGCAGAAACAAACGCCAACGGTGGTGACCCTATAGCAATGGAGTTTTTAGCACGCCGTTTTTTTGATGGTAAAGGAGTAGACCAGAGCTTTCAGCAATCTTATTACTGGTCCACCATTGCGTTAAAAAATGGGGTCGCCTATTTAACAAGTTTGAATCAGTTTGCTGTGCGACAATTAAGCGAAGAAGAAAAGATATGTGTAGAAGAGGATCTATGTGCATGGAGTGCTCAATTTCCTGATACAAAGAACATATGCACTCCCCCAAACGCGTGAAGTAGTTTGTCGTTAGACTTTTTTCACAAAAAATAACTCTCAGCTTTAGCCCGCGCTAACCCTCCCCTTGCAATCTATCAGTAGATGGTCTGGCCACCCCTATGTGACATTCGATTCAATCTAAAAACACTATAATAAACTTTTAATATCGCAATTAAACGAAATCAATGCGTTAATAGCCAATTGCAGCCCCTCGGTGCATCCACAAACCAAGGCCCGGCCTATGAAACCATCTGATGTATTAATTGCTCTTATGGTGCCCCTTATCTGGGGCATGGGGCTAGTGATTGCAAAACCTGCTGTTGATCAGTTTCCACCCATTTTGCTCATGGCTCTGCGATTTTCAGTTACCGCATTGTTATTAGTGTGGTTTGTGCCTGTACCAAAAGGCATGCGTAAGTCGTTAGCCCTGATTGCCTTGGTGGGCTCTACCTTGCAATACGGCTTGTCTTTTAACGGTTTAAAACTACTGGACGCCAGTACAACAGCCTTAATCGTGCAGGTTGAAGCGCCGTTTTTATTACTTATTAGTGCTGTTTGGTTAGGTGATCGCCTTACCATCCAACAGGTTGCAGGTTTAGCCATTGCGTTTGTGGGCATCTATATTCTTACAGGCGCTCCTAACTTAGTAGGCAAATGGGTAGGTATCAGCCTGACGATAAGCGGCGCTTTTATGTGGGCCTTAGGTCAAGTTTTAATGCGTCGACTAACCCAAAGCCAGCCTAACCGTCTTTCAGGCATGGGCACCATTGCTTGGATTTCAGTGTTTGCAGCCCCCCAATTGTTTGTTGCTTCGCTTATCATGGAAGATCAACACTTGTACCACATAAGCCATGCAGGCATTGCCGTGTGGGGCGCTGTAGCCTACCTGGGAGTGGTAATGACAGCAATTGGCTATACCTGTTGGTATCATGTACTGGGTCGTTATCCCGCCTCTCAAGCAGGTCCTTATTTGCTTTTACTACCAGTATTTTCTATTCTTGGGGGCTGGTTATTCTTAGGAGAGCCAGTGAATCAACGTATGTTAATAGGCGGTGCAATAATTGTGTTTGGAGTGGCTTTGCTTACTCTGCAGCGATTTTCTGCTACGAAATAAAACTGAGGTAAGTATGGAGCGATTTCTTATGCTGTGGCCAGTTTTACTTGACCGCTACACTCATAAATGTACTGTTAAACACCCAATCAACCAAGGAGTACTTATCTAAATGGATGGCAAAGAATACGCAGGTTTTTGGATTCGCTTTGGCGCAATGCTTATTGATCTTGTTGTTATGATAATAGTTTTATACATACCCCTCACAATGATTTATGGAGAGGAGCATTGGATTGGGGAGCAATTTATATATGGATTTTGGGATGTCATTCTTGGCTATATTGTCCCAATAGTTGTAACCATTTGGTTCTGGTTACGCTATAGCGGGACTCCAGGGAAAATGGCAACAAAATTAAGAATTGTTGATGCAGCCACAGGAAATAAAATGACCACAGGGCAAGCTATAGGTAGGTACTTTGCGTACACCATTGCAATATTACCGCTGTGCCTTGGGCTAATCTGGGTAGGTATAGACAAGAAGAAGCAAGGCTGGCACGACAAGCTTGCAGGTACAGTAGTGATTCGCGACACAGGCAAACAGTCTGAAGCCAGTTTTTAACAGGTAGCCGAAGATCTCCCTCAGCTCCCACAACACCCTACATGCGGGACCGCACAGGGCGTTTCACTCAAGATAGTCAAGCTTGATCCAACCAACTTAGCGCACTAGCCCGCCGTGTTGACCACCAGCATTCCAAATGTATTAACTATTAACCCACTTAATGAGTGCTAACGTGGCCGCTATACCCCAAAGGGCTGAGTGCGCATCTTGGGTGGGCGTTTTTTTGATCCGTATAATATCTGTATCCAATCGCTCTAGCGGTTACAGGCTTCCACAATGACACTTGCCATAGTGTCCAAGGCACCTATATGAGGCAACACTGTTATTTTTTTATCTGGCCATTGATCTAAGGCTTTTTGAATTTCTCGGGGTATGTCATTCATAACATGAATACCAGCCGATAGAAAATAAGGCAACACCACTACCTCAGTCGCTTGGCTCTTAAAGAAGTCAACAAGCACATTGTCTATAGATGGCGATGCAAACTCCAAAAAAGCCACTTCTACGCCATCAAAAGCAACATCTAAGTTGGCCGATACCTTTTCTACTAGCAACTGTAATTCATCATTTGATGATGATAATCGGCTGCCATGGGCAGCAATTAATAATTTTTTCATACGTCGTCTTCCAAGGTCAATTGAGTCTAACTTAGTCTAACTGAGGCTAGCGAAGGTTATCTGAAGACACTGTTTGCCGTTTCAACAAACAACCAATACAGCTCCTTAAATTTTCAAATACACGATCTTCTGCATATACGTTAGCCAGCATTGGTGCGGTACCACAGAGAAACAGTTGGTGATTTTTAAGTAAAAAATTAGTCATCAACTTCTGTTCTAACTCTTTCCACATGCCATCTTGATAAAACACAGTACAAGCCTGTTCAAACTTTCCAGCAAGCTCAATAGCAGCCGCTACGCTAAATGTTTGGGTTAATAAATGTACAGTGAACTTTGCATCCGTTAACTCCAAGGCCATTAACGCCAAACGCCAAACTGGGGTTTGATTACCTGCAAGCAAAACTACGGTATTAGCGCCCTTCTTTTTAGAAATTTTGGCACTCGAACGAATCAAGGCATAGCGCACCAACTCACTTTCTGCAAATCCAAAGGCTGCACCGTGGTCGTCATCAGTCAAGCTTAGTTCAGAAAACAACGGCTGCAACAAGCGCTCACTACAGACATTGGCTGGGTAATTAGCAAAGGCATTGTGTATTAAATGCTCAACTTTACTCACTGAAAACAGCTCAATTGCAGCCCTAAGTTCGGCAACATTATGTTGCCAATTCCCAGCTTCAATGACTTGTTCATCCACTGTCACATCGCCCTGAAGCAACGTTTTAACCTTGCCAATCGGCACACCTCTCGATACTAAGGTCAAAATCCTTTCAATGGTAAGAACGTCTTTTTCTGAATAGAGTCTGTGGCCTTTTTCTGTTCTTTGTGGCTTTAGCAGCCCATATCTTCGCTCCCAAGCCCTTAAGGTAACCGTATTAACCTGTGTACGAGCACTTAATTGCCGTATAGGGAACTGGTTTTCAAGGTGTGGATTGCCACCCGTTTCAGTAGTCATCTTGGGTTGTTCATTCCTGTCTTTTTTATATAAAATAGTTATACAAGAAATAATACTGTACAAGTATTTGGCTGTACAGTATTATTTCTTGTATAACTATTTAAGCTATGATTTATATCTATTAATTTTACTTTAGATCACGTACTTAAGGAAAGATGCTGTACGCACTGAAAGAATATCACAAAGTAATACAAAAATGAGGGCTAGACAATGAACAAGCAACAAATCATTGCCTCTGATAAGGCGGCAAGTGATATTAATCAACCTTCTATACAGCTTGGTATCAGCGCCTGTTTAGCAGGCAATAAAGTGCGCTATAACGGTGGTCATACACAATCACGATTATGCCTAGACTTACTAAGCCAGTGTTTCACATTCGTCAGCTTTTGTCCCGAAGTCGAAGCAGGCTTTGGCACCCCAAGGCCCACTATGCGTCTCATTGGAAACCCTGAGTCACCACAGTTGGCATTTAGTAATGACAGCACATCAGATTTAACCGCACAACTCGTCCAAGGATTCGAAAAAAAGTTACCTAAAATGAGTCACCTTAACGGGTACATTTTGATGAAAAACTCTCCAAGCTGTGGGCTTGAGAGAATAAAAGTGTTCCAGCCAAATGGGCACCCACACCAAATACGAACTGCAGGCGTATTTGCCAAAGCATTAAAAGAACAATACCCACTAATGCCAATCGAAGAAGAAGGTCGATTGCACGACGACAAGCTATTTGACAATTTTTTATTGCGTGTTTATGCCTATAGCAATTTTCGTAAAGAAGTCTTAGAAGTGCCTAGTTTACATAACTTAATTACATTTCACAGCCGCTACAAATACCTCTTAATGGCGCATAATCAAGAAAAATATCGCGCACTAGGTAGGCTATTAGGCAGCAAAACAAGCGTACCGCTTGCAACACTTATTAACTCATATTTTTGTGATTTTATTGAAGCACTTTCCAAGCCTGCCAGTAGAAAAAACCATACTAATACGCTGTTCCATATTTTAGGGTACTTAAAAGGCAACCTCACTTCAGTAGCACGAGAACACATCATTGAAATAATTCACAATTACAACAAAGGTTTAACCCCACTGACCACACCTTTAACCTTGCTTAAACATCATTTAATGCAACACGGCTCTACCTATATCCAACAACAGCGTTACTTGGAACCATACCCTGAAAAAATCAATCCAGTGATTCGATACCTTTAATAAGATAACCACTGAGCACCTATATTATGAGCACAATCGTTGAACAGTTTTGCCACTACTACAAAGAATTTAGCCAAGAAAGTATCTCTGGGCTTGATGAGATTTATCACCAGCGCGTGGTTTTTGTAGACCCAATGGGGAAAGTTGAGGGACTTAGCCACCTTAAAAGTCATTTTAGAAAAATGATGTCTAATGTCACCTATTGCCGATTTGAAATCACTGAAGTGGTCAACAGCGATACCCAAGCCTTTATTACCTGGACCATGACGTATGCTCATCCAAAGCTAAATAATCATAAAGCTATCGACGTTTGTGGTGTTAGCCAGATCGTTTTTAATGAACGCATTACATACCACAGAGATTACTTTGATGTAGGCAGTATGTTTTATGAGCATGTGCCTGTACTCAAAAATGTGATCGGGTTGCTGAAAAAAAGGCTGGCATCGTGAAACGCATCTTAATTACAGGTGCAAGTTCCGGCATTGGAATGCACCTCACTTACCTCTACTTATCAATGGGCTGGCACGTTATTGCCTGTGGTAGGTCATTAAGTAAACTGCAAGCTGTTTTTCAATCAGAGCGCCCAGCACTCACCTTATGCACTTTTGATATTAATCAGCGCACTGAAGTAATAACAAAACTAAATCAAATTGAAGCGCTTGACCTAGTGATTCTCAATGCAGGGACATGCGAATACATGGATGACCCACTTCCATTTGATAGCAAGTTGTTTAAACGAGTAATAGACACTAATGTCATTGGCACAGGGTACTGCTTAGAGGGCGTATTAGGCAATATCAAACAAGGCGGTCAACTGGCTATTGTTAGTTCCTCTGTCACCATGTTGCCACTCACGCGTTCTGAAGCTTATGGCGCATCTAAGGCCGCGTTAGATTACTTAACACGCACTCTCGCCATTGACCTTAGCCCTAAGGGCATCGATGTTTCACTCATTCGTCCAGGATTTGTAGACACTGCATTAACACAAAAAAACACTTTTTCTATGCCAGGCCTTATCTCTGCTGAACAAGCCTGCAGGTACATTATGCACGGCCTTGATGAACGGAAGTTGGAGATCAACTTTCCAAGAAAATTCTTTTTCACCATGAAAGCATTAGCGTTATTACCCAACAGACTATGGCGTCGACTCGCCATTAAAATGATCAGGGGCGTCTGATGAAACAGGCACCACAGCATCCCCAAAAAAAACGCATTGCCATTATTGGTAGCGGTATTTCCGGCCAAACCTGTGGCTACCTGCTAAGCCAACAACACCAGGTGACTTTATTTGAAGCTAACGACTACTTAGGTGGACATACAGCAACTATCGACCTTGATATAGATAATAAAACTGTGGCGGTAGATACCGGTTTTATTGTCTTTAATGACCGTACCTACCCTAATTTCATAAAACTGATGAAGCAAGTTGGGATCGCCAGTAAACCCACTGAAATGAGCTTTAGTGTGCACAATAAAGCCAGTGGCCTTGAGTACAACGGACATAACTTAGATACCCTTTTTGCACAGCGACGTAATTTATTGAACCCCCGGTTTTATTACTTTATTGTAGAAATCGTGCGCTTTAATCGACTGGCTAAAAAAGCAAATGCAGTCATCCAAAACGAACAAGATACGCAAGGCACGCTAGGCGAGTTTCTCGACCAGCATGGCTTTAGCGATTATTTTGCTACCCACTATGTACTCGCAATGACTGCAGCCATTTGGTCTGCTTCTATCAACAGTTGCAGAAATTTCCCGTTAGAATTTTTTCTACGTTTTTTGAGCAATCATGGCTTACTCGACATCGCTAACAGGCCTCAGTGGTATGTTATCAAGGGTGGTTCACGCAGCTATATACCCAAATTAACGCAGTCAATTCAAGATATTCGCCTTAACTCAGCCGTGGCATCAGTTACGCGCCATGACGGACACGTAGACATTACTAGTAACAACAAAATCGAATCTTTCGATGAGGTTATTTTTGCCTGCCACTCTAACCAAGCACTAGCGTTATTAAAAGATCCAAGCGCCACTGAATCGCAGGTGCTTGGCGCCATAAAATACCGCAAAAATGACGTTGTACTTCATACCGATAATAGCTTGCTACCCACACACAAAAAAACGTATGCAAGCTGGAACTATTGCATAGACCCACAAGTGGATGAGTTACCAACGCTCACTTATAACATGAACATTTTGCAGGGCCTCAAAACTGAGCAAGACCTTTGTGTCACTCTTAATCAAACTAAACGCATTGATCCACAGCACATTTTACGCCGCTTTACTTACGCTCATCCGGTTTTTTCACTTGAATCTATTGCGGCACAGAATCGACGCCACACCATTTGTGGCAACAATTTAACGCACTTCTGTGGTGCGTATTGGTACAACGGATTTCATGAAGATGGAGTGAGAAGTGCCTTGGATGTATGCCAACGCTTTGGCATCACTCTTGACACAGTTAATACAGAGGGCAACGTCTCATCAAACACACAGCAAGGCTCCACAAATGCCTAGTGCTCAGATAGATAGCCAAACGCCTAATGGCACAACTGTAAAACTGGCGATGAAGAGTGCTTTTTATATCGGCCATGTGTTCCATAAGCGCTTCTTTCCCAAAGTGCATGCATTTACCTACCCACTGTATATGAATTTTATAGACCTTGATGAGGTGGAATTACTGAACACCAAATATTGGTGGTTCTCATCTCATCGCTGGGCGCCTTTACAGCTAAAAACATCAGATTATTTTAGAAATGAACCGACCCACACAAGCGTATTAACAACTGACGCAGGAAACTTCCTAAAAACACAAGCCATTGCAGTAGCAAATTCCTTGGGTGCAGACGTTAGCACTATAAGCCGTGTAGGTGTGTTAGCTCAATTACGCTGCTTTGGCATATATTTTAGCCCTATAAATTTTTTCTTTTTGTATGAAGGTGATACTGCCAAATACCTCATTTCCGAAGTGAGTAACACGCCTTGGAATAAAAGCCATTGTTACTTGATCGATTTAATGTCGCCTACACCAACCGAAAAAGCATTTCATGTATCACCTTTTATGGATTTAGATATGGAGTACCGATGGCGTGTGAAGGAACCCACTGCCAGCACAGAAATTAATATAGAAAACTGGCGCCAACACCTACTCTTTACCGCCTCGTTTTCCGCAACACGTTATGACATAAGCGCAAAAAAAATATCGGCAGTATTCCTGCGCTGGCCCATTGTATCTTTAAGCATTGTTAGGGCTATTTACTGGCAGGCATTTAAGCTGTATTTAAAGCGCATCCGTTACGTGCCTTATCAAATAAAAGCATCCGCATCATCCACCTTGTCGACTAGAAAACCTAATATAAAGAGGAAACTATAAACGTGAACATTCCCGGTACAAAAGCCATTGAGACAACAAAGAGCGCCTCTTTTAGTAAACGAATAGTATTTTCATTACTTAAAAAACTAACGGCCGGCCATATTCGATTAATTGAGAATGGTAAGGAAGCGATGTTTGGAGATAGTCATGCCGACATTAAAGCAACCATTACCATTCACGACCAAAAAGCCTACTCACGCATTTTATGGGGTGGTAGCATCGGTGCGGGCGAAGCCTATGTAGAAGGCTTGTGGAGCAGCGAAAACCTAGTCGACGTGATTCGATTATTCTCGCGAAATCTTGCTGCACTAGAGAAACACGAACAACGTTTCGGTTTCTTATTGAACATCATTAATATGGTAAGGCATCGCTTAAATCGTAATAGCAAAGCAGGCAGCAGAACAAACATAGCGGCGCATTACGACCTAAGCAATGAGATGTATCGGTTTTTTCTAGATGATGCAATGCAATATTCATCAGGTATCTTCCCTCATGAAACCACAACACTCGAAGAAGCCCAGCAGCATAAGCTTAAAACCATTTGTGAAGCGTTAAACCTCACCGAAGACGATCAACTGCTAGAAATAGGCACTGGCTGGGGTGGGCTTGCATGTTATGCAGCAAAAAATTATGGCTGCCACGTTACCACTACCACCATCTCAGACGCCCAGTTTGACCTAGCAAAACAACGTATTAATGACGAAAATCTAAGCCATAAAATTACCTTGCTAAAAAAAGACTACCGGGATTTAACTGGCCAATACTCCAAAATTGTATCTATTGAAATGATTGAAGCCGTAGGGCATAAATTTATGCCTACCTACTTTGGAATGTTAGATCAATTATTAAAGCCTGGTGGAAAATCATTTATCCAAGCCATCACCATGAACGATCAGCGCTACGATAGCTATGTCAATAATGTAGATTTCATTCAGCGCAACATATTCCCTGGTGGCCATTTACCTTCTGTGAGTGTGATTTGTGACCTACTTAAAAACAACACCAACATGTATATGAAACAGTTATCAGACTACCGCATTGATTACGCTAGAACACTTAGCGCCTGGAGAGCAAGCTTCTTAGACAATCGTGAAGCCATTCAATCGCTTGGCTTTAACGATGATTTTATTCGTTTGTGGGAATACTATTTTAGCTATTGCGAAGGGGGTTTTCGTGAGTCGGCTATTGGTTTAGCCCATATAGAACTGATCAAAAACGAATATTAAGGTGTCCGCAATGACTATGTGGAAATTTTTTCAACCAGTGAGTTTTCAGATCATGTGGGTTGCCCTCATATGGGGTGGCAACTCATGGTTGCCTGTCTCCATCGCTCTTTTAGTCATTCATTTTATTTTAAGCCCAAGCCGCCTCGCTGATGCCAAAGTATTACCGCTTGCCTGTGGTGGCTTTGTTATTGACTTATGCATGACCCAGTTCGGCTTCTTTAGCTTTGCTCTATGGCCAATATGGTTGTTGGTTTTATGGGTAGCTTTTATTCTTAACTTAGGCCATAGCATGAGTTTTTTGCGCAAATTCAAACCACTGTACCTCATCATGTTCAGTGCGGCAGGCGGTGTTTATGCTTATTGGGCTAGCTGGAAGTTTGGCGCCGTAGAGTTGCCTCATGGGCCCCTTATAACGCTATCAATAGTTGCCATCACCTGGGGTAACTTCTTACCATTATGTGTAAAGGCGGATGTTTTAATAAGGAAACCTCGCAATGGGTAGCCTTAATAAACGCACCACAGCGCTTGCCTATATCTGCTTGTTATTAATGCCGAGTCACTACACTTATGGCGAACAAGCGTTAAATTATACGCAGTTTAATACACACAATTCAGTTGAGATAACTCCTTTACCGACCCTTAAGCTAGTCGGCATAGCCGAAATGAAATGGCTGTGGTTTGAAATCTACCAAGCAAAATTACTCACGCTAACGGGCACATATAAACCTAACCAATGGCCGTTGGCGCTAAATTTACTTTATAGGAAAAGCATCACTTCTGAACAACTAATTCAATCAACGCTGCAAGAGTGGGAGCGCCAGGACATTGACTATCCTGTTGAGTGGGTATCGAAGTTACGTGATATGTGGCCAGATATTGCACCACAAGATCAGCTTACATTGTATGTAGATGACGATAAAATTAGCCATTTTTTCTATAACAATAAATTTATTGGTTCTTTATGCGACCCTTTATTTTCAAAGGCTTTTACGGCTATTTGGCTATCAAAAAACTCCTTAAGACCAGCACTACGTAATCAATTAATAGGACTAAACTCATGACTATTTTTAACTACTTCATTCACCATTGTTCACGTTTATTTGGGGCTATTTTTTTATGCTTCTTATTGGTAGGTTGCAGTACCAACATCTCTGATTACCAATCCACCACCCCCGCATTTGATATGAAAACATTTTTTGACGGGAAGTTAGCCGCCTACGGTATGGTACAAAATAGAAATGGCAAAGTCATCAGGCGTTTTCGTGCCGATTTAATCGGCTCTTGGGAGGGTAACAAAGGCCTACTAGAAGAAGACTTTTTTTATGATGATGGCGAAACACAGCGTAGAGTATGGAATCTGGTAAAGCATGGCGACAATAATTACAGTGGAGTTGCGTCTGACACAGTGGGTGAAGCAACAGGTCAAAGCCAAGGTTTTGCCTTTAATTGGCGCTATACCTTAGCCATAGAAGTTGATGGTACAACGTGGGATATTGATTTGAATGATTGGATCTATCAACTAGATGAATCTCGCTTGATCAACCAAACTGAAATGACCAAATGGGGATTTAATGTAGGCCAAATAACCCTGATCATAGAAAAACTAGATTAATTACTGATGATTAAAAATATATCAATCATATGGTTTCGCCAAGACTTACGTCTGCTCCAAAACCCAGCCCTAACCGCTGCGTGTAAAGCAGCTAATGTTCTCCCTATCTACATACTTGATGATGAAAGTGCAGGCAAGTATAGAATGGGGGAAGCCAGTCGGTGGTGGCTGCATCACTCATTAAGCGCTTTGGATACATCTCTAGGCAACGCCTTAAATATCTATTGCGGTGACGCAGCCACAGTAATTTCCGATTTGTGCCAGCGCTTTACAGTTGATGCGGTTTACTGGAATCGCTGTTACGAGCCCAGTTATATAGCGCAAAGCACATGCATAAAACAACAACTATCATCGCAAGGCATTAAGGCCCACAGTATCAACGGCTCATTGCTGAACGAGCCCTGGTCAGTGCTTAAAAAAGATGGCAGTCCCTATAAGGTGTTTACTCCGTACCATCGCGAGGCCAGCAAAGTTGAGTCCCCTGTCACTTTGCTGCCAGCACCTAAGTTACCAACACCATTAATAATTGATCCTCAAGCCACTAGCCTAGACATTTTGTCATTATTGCCAGAAATTAATTGGGACGTGGATTTTTATAAGTGTTGGACACCAGGTGAAGCTGGGGCATCATCAGCGCTAAACACCTTTTTATCCAATGGCATAAATGATTACAAAGATGGCCGTGACAAACCTGCCTTAAAAGCCATTTCAAGACTTTCGCCTCACCTACATTTTGGTGATATATCGCCTCAACAAATCATCAGCGCCTTACTCACAGTAGCTGATGATCAAAATAGCGAGCACTTTAAACGAGAAATACGCTGGCGGGAATTTTCTTATTATTTACTATTTCATTTCCCTAGCTTGCCTGAAAAAAACTTTAAAGCCACATTTGATCAATTCCCATGGGAGAACAACCCAACCTGGTTAGTAAAATGGCAACAAGGGCAAACTGGCTACCCTTTAGTTGATGCAGGTATGCGAGAGCTTTGGCAAACAGGAAGTATGCACAACCGTGTGCGTATGGTTACTGCCTCTTTCTTGATAAAAAACTTACTCATTGACTGGCGTTTAGGTGCGCAGTGGTTCTGGGACTGCCTAGTGGATGCAGACTTGGCAAGCAACAGCGCCAGCTGGCAATGGGTTGCAGGATGCGGCACAGATGCCTCACCTTATTTCAGAGTATTCAACCCTATTATCCAAGGCGAAAAGTTTGACCCACAGGGGCATTACACCAAACGTTACCTGCCAGAACTACAGGAGTTACCCGATAAATATCTATTTCGGCCTTGGGAAGCGCCACCAGAAGTATTAAAAAAAGCAAACGTCACGCTGGGCCAAAATTACCCACTTCCAATGGTAGATATTAAACAATCTCGACAAAAAGCATTAGAGTCTTATAGTATTACAAAGGAATGTTAGTATGCATTGCAGTTAACGTCTGTGTTACGCATGAGTATGCAGATTACGGTGCTGCTGGCATAATTGATGTTGCAGGTATTTGATGTTGCAGGTATTTGCTAGAAACTCCATTAACGTAGTGAAATTCTTATTCCTATATAAATTCACTTCACTAATCGGTAAGGATATGAAAAGAAAATTTCATTACACTAGGTCTAGGTCTAGGTCTAGGTCTAGGTCTAGGTCTAGGTCTAGGTCTAGGTCTAGGTCTAGCAACATTTTTGGTGGTTTTGAATGATCGTTTTAGCAGTGTTGTGTAGCTAGCTTTTTAGAGCAGCATGATTTACCAGTAGCTATTAAATTTTGATCTTGTTTCGGTATTTTTAAGAAGGATGGTTTGTGTTGTTAGAAAAATTCACTCCTGCAACCCGCGGAGCAATACTGCTTGTATCTGGAATATCTATCTTTGGTTTTTCGGACAACCTAACTATGCTTGTTTCTGATCAGGTGGGTGTGGGACAGTTCCACTTTAGTCGCTCACTAATGGCAATATTTATGGTGGTTGGACTTGGGCGAGCATTTGGACTTTCTGTCATACCTAAATACTGGAAACCAATACTTATAAGAACATTTTTTATGGTTACATCAATGCTTCTCTATTTTGGGGTCATGCCAATGATGCCGATCGCGGAAGCAGGTGCAGGCCTTTTCACTTCTCCAATTTTTGTTTTAATTTTTTCAGCAATTTTTTTCAAAGAGCGCATTGGCTGGCGAAGAATAGCTGCGGTGGTTATTGGGAGCTGCGGCGTCTTATTGGTTTTACAGCCAGGTGCAGATGGCTTCTCTTTTTATCAGATAATGCCCATGATGGCTGGTGCATGCTATGCATTAGGTTCAATAATCACTTACCGTTACCTGCGTGAGGAAAGCTCTTTAGCCATTCTAATGAGCTTTATAGTGAGTATAGGGTTATGTGGATTTTTAATTACTACATTATTAACCCTTTTCCCTGTCGCAGCCGATTTAGTCGAACAGGCTCCATTCCTCTTTAAGGGTTGGCAGAGTGTTGACGGCTTATTTTGGCTTTGGATGTTGATAATTGCTGCATTAGCCACATCTGCTTTATCTTTAATGACCCGCGCTTACCAATTAACGCAAACGAGCTATGCCGCAATTTTCGAGTATGCTTATCTAATTTCGGTAGGACTTTTCAGCTGGCTATTTTGGGGAATGGTACCCAATCACTTGAGTGCTGTCGGAATTCTTCTGATTGTTTTTTCTGGGGTTATTATTGTACTAGCGCCCCAACAAACCAGCAAAGAGCAGTTGAATATGGTAATCCCCCCCGATAAATAACGATGATTATTAGTTCAAACACATCGCTAAAAAGCTTAAAAAAATGAAAACACGAGCCAAAAAAATACTCGATTAACTCCAAAAAAATCGCTGCCATGGTGGTTCAGAAAGATGCAGGTCTATTGTGTTAGCAAAACGTTGACCAAACTCAAACGTTGGGCATTTAAGCTGGTGTGGATCTACCATATATAATATGAGACCATTTCACCTTGGTGCCTGCTTTGTGCAAAGGTCTCAAGATCTATTAATACCTACAATAGATGCTAGGTCTGCTTTTGAGAGACCTAAAAACACCCCTAGCTTTTCTGACTTTATAAGCAACACGAGATGGAACAGTCATGTTTTTTGATGTATCAGAATTAGATAGTCAGCAAAAATACCGCCTTTTGAATGGCGGCGTCACTCCCAGACCCATTGCGTGGATTAGCACCCAATCAGAGGATCATATTGATAACTTAGCACCCTATTCATTTTTTACTGTGGCCAGCTGTAACCCCCCTGTTCTTTTATATACCCAAGTGACACCAAGAAGTGGTGTTGATAAAGACACGCTGCAGAATTTAATTGAAACAGGCGAATGTGTGGTCAACATAGCCAACTCTTACCTGCTAGAAAAAATGAACATGACCAGCGCAAGCTTAAACACTGCTGAAAATGAATTTGATTTTGCTGGCGTTGAATGGTGTGATAGCCAAAAAGTAAAAGCAAAGTCAGTTAAAGCGTCTCCAGTTCGCTATGAGTGCACTTTAAGAGAAGCTATACCCGTTAGTGATTTACCCACCGGGGGCACTATTATATTGTTAGATGTTCAGTGCGTTTATGTTCGAGATGACTTGTACAGCAACAGCAATATAAACCAGAATTTGGTTGACTCAGTTGGTAAAATGGGTGGTGATACATTTAGCCTAACGACTACCAGACTAGACCTTAAGCGCCCATAAATATTGCCACTTTAGGGTTGGATGTATGGCGTTCTATGCCAGTAATAGCGCTAGCTATCACGTTGCTTGATTAGCGCATTACAAAATCTGTTGTAGCAGGTTTAATTTAATTAAATACGCTCTAAAACTTTACCGACTTTATAATTTTCTCATGATAGAGTGATGGTACTTAAGTGAAGACTAATTAATTACACTGAGGTCGAAATGAAGAAAACCTATAAGCTCACCCGCCGCCAATGGCTGGCCTCTGCTATGGGGGTAATTGTCACTGCAATCTCTAGCCCCCTTATTGCAGAAACTAAAATCCGCCGTATTCCAGCCCAATATATCGCTACTCTTGCCCTTGGTGGTGCGAGCTCTGGTACTGGAGCAGAATCATGGGGGCTGTGGAGAGTTGATCCTGGTCCTATTGGCGTGTGGCTGCGATTTTATCAACTCTTGCAAAAAGCAGGAAATATTGCACCTGCTGGCTGGCGTTTCGATATTGATGATTGGTGGCTAGATGAAAACGGCCTGATAATGAAAGCTCCAGAGTTCCCGATGCCTGCTGGAGCTTATTACGTGACCAATGGTGAGGAGCATATTTCCTTGCTTACTGTGGAAAAGCCAGACGCCGATGGCAAACAAGAGTGGTCATTGTCAGGTGGTAAAACCATCAGCAACGTCACCCATGGCCCCTGCCGCTCAGCGCGCTACACACCAGAAGGCTCATCTGGAACTTGCTCACCTGAAGACGCTGACCGCACAGTATTCCCACTGAAACCTGGGGAAGCTCCACCACCAGTGGTAGGCTGCAACCGTAAACAATATAGTGTACTTATTGTGTTTGGCTTACCTCTTGAAAACGCCTAAACCCTTTGTTGTTTAACGCCCAGATCAAGCCAAAATTAAAGACCTTTGGCAACAATAAATTATAGTGAATGGCTCAGGGG
>Ga0114995_10000337_pt1 | contig 32144 bp, 24 predicted proteins | sample ArcticOcean_MG_C_11_FD_87038 | JGI IMG/M metagenome (GOLD analysis project Ga0114995, IMG submission 87038) | Marine microbial communities from western Arctic Ocean - ArcticOcean_MG_CB2_154 | ecosystem: Environmental > Aquatic > Marine > Oceanic | place: Arctic Ocean: Canada Basin | collected... | reverse complement strand
GAAGCGAGAGAGAGAGCTCCCTCCTTGGGCTAAAGCAATCTTCACTGATCATATGATAGCTGCTGGTATGATCAAGGAACCGAACGAAATAGCGCAGATATGCAGTACTGCTGAAGAGACTCTGGGGTACTATCTAGAGAATGTAGCCGACTACTCCGGATACTCTACAGTTGAAATGGGTGCAGCCGCACAGAACAACTATGCCCATTATCAAAAGCAAAACCCTCACACCCCAGCCGTGATGAAAAGCCTGGGCCTAAACGAAGACGATGTTGATGCATTCGTGAACGAATCTTTGTTTCCAGAAATATAGAATAGTACTTGACAAACGTCTATGAATGAGATATACTATGTAAGTAATTCGTTGAGGCATAAAGTAAATTTGTTTGGACTTGGGGGCAGCACCCAACAGCTCCACCATAAGAGCATTGTTAGTGTTTTTATGATGGGGCTGATGCAGATTCGACAAACAGATTGAGATTATGTGGAGGATAGGTCAATGCTAAAGACCTTAAGGACTGGGAGTTCCCGGTTAAAGAAGCAAAACCGTAAATGCAGAAGATACTTTTGCTCCTACAGGATATGCGTTAGCCGCATAAACCTGGTGGGTTGGCCACTTACCTAGAAACAGAAAAGTGGCTCTATCAACTTTAACTTACCAAGGTGAATATAGTATGACTGGAATTATTATACCCTCAACCGATGCTGATAAAAAACGCATCAAAGACTGTATGGACGAAATTAGTGGTTCATATCTTCGACAGGAATCAGAACGCAGTTTTGTTAAGGAAGCACTGTCTTCTCTGGCAGAAGACGTAGACATTCCTAAAAAGTATCTTGGCAAAATGGCTCGAATCTATCATAAACAAAACATGGCTGAAGTTGTCTCTGAGATTGAAGAACTCGAAGCACTAATGGAAACCGTTACTATCTAACGAATAGAAGGAGTGTATTGTGAATAAGATCATCTCAACTTTTTATAAAGAGTCTCCTGAAAGCCCTAGGGCTGAAGTTGTTAACGTTGACGGCGTATTGCGTATAGAATACTATAACAGTATTGGCGACAATAAGCCGTTTATGGTTGAATCTTTTCCTAACGGCCACATCAGCTATGTGGAAGATGTTGCCGATAGTTGGGTTCGTGGTATTAAAGTTCTTCACGGATAGGAGTGCATGAAAATTCCAGATAATCAAGATTTAGAAATTCTTAATAAGTTAAACTCTGAGTTCATTATGAATGATATCGCATCGCTTATTACTAAAGGAGTGCCATACATCGATGCAGTCGTTGACTATGCTGAACGGCATAACCTTGATATAGAGGTGATAGGAGAGATTATTAAACGTTCACCAGTTCTAAAAGCTAAGATTTATCGAGAGGCTGAGGATCTCAACATGGTAGAAAAATTGGTAAGGTTGCCGATATGACACCAATGTCTATGTATTCGACTAGGGAGGCGTTTGACCTCTATACTTATTACATGGCAATGAAGAAGCATTTTACCACCAGCTATGACTTTATTAAGTATGGTGGTAAAATGCGGTTAAGTGTGGATAGCTTTGAAAACAGGAAAGACAAGTTCTTTTTCTATAAACTAGCAAAGCGTAAGGATTCTAAAAACTTCGTGTTAGCAAATCTCGTTAAGAACCCCGATCTTTGGATTGGTAATCTGATTGATAGCGAGGATGCAAACACCTGTTATACCGAGTGGGCAAAGAGGCAACAGTCTTTGTCTTACATCTTTACGAATGATCTTGAAGAACTCGACGTGGACTTTAACTCCAACTTCTTAGTTGAAGATGGCCAGTACCCTAATGTAATCAAACTGTACAACTCAAAGAAGATAAGCATTGAGACCCTTATCATTTTTGATGACCTGACGGGTTGCTTTAAGTACTGGACTACTGCTATCAACGACACGATAGTTTATCCCAGCATAAATAATACTGTCAAGAAATACAAACCATTCTTAGACTATGATAAAGTCAAAATGCGTAACATATGTCTTGACAAATACACAGCATTAGTGTATAATTAACACAACAAAGGGGGACAGCCATGATAACGACTTTATAATAATCGCAGTATAAAACGCAGGACAAAACCGTAACATAAATCGTAAAATAAATCGCATATTAAACTGAGGTATCACAAAATGACATCATCTTTCGCAGCACTAAAAAAAGCACGTTCTTCATCATTCGATCAGTTGAACGACCAGTTATCCACTATGGGTAACTCAAAAAAAGATTATGGAGACTCTGCTAATTTCTGGAAGCCTGAAGTTGATAAAGCTGGAAATGGCTACGCAGTAATTCGTTTTTTGCCCGCACCAACAGGCGAGGATTTGCCTTTCGTGCGATATTGGGATCACGGGTTTCAAGGACCAGGTGGCTGGTACATTGAGAACTCTCTCACAACTCTTGGTCAAGACGATCCAGTATCTGAGTATAACTCTAAGCTATGGAACTCTGGTCATGATGATGATAAGGAGACTGCTCGTAAGCAAAAGCGCCGCTTGAACTACGTTGCAAATATCTACGTTGTACAAGATAGTGCGAACCCTTCTCGTGAAGGTCAAGTGTTCTTGTATAAGTTTGGTAAGAAAATCTTCGACAAACTGAACGATACAATGAATCCTCAGTTTGCTGATGAAGCACCAACAAACCCCTTTGATCTATGGGAAGGCGCTGATTTCAAACTTAAAATCCGTCAAGTTGAAGGATATCGTAACTACGATAAATCTGAATTTGCCTCAGCAGCTCCAATTACTGGTAGCTCTGGCGCACTGTCAGACGAGGAGATGGAAGCAGTTTGGACTAAAGAGCATTCCCTTGCAGACATTGTTGATCCTAAAAACTTCAAGACTTATAACGAACTGAAAGCAAAGCTGTATAAGGTTCTAGGTCTTGATGGCAGCACACACGCACCCAGCAACTCTGCTGCCGAGGACAACAGTGTGGGGGTGGAGTATACTCCTAAATTTAAAGAGCGTCAAGCTCCTGAAGTTAAGGTAGCTCCATCACCATCTTTTGAAACTGAGGGGGATTCTGATGACTCTCTCGACTTTTTCAAGAGTTTAGCTGAAGAGTAATCTCAGCTAAGAGCGTGACGGAAAGGCGGCAGAAATGTCGCCCTTTCTTATTATCAAGTCGCCATATTTACAGGAAGACTGTTTGACAGAGCATTGCTGCCGCTTGCTTGAATGACGGTGACCATAGTAGATGCGCCACCAACATTCGTGGTGTTACTTACGTTACCACCCATCTGATTCATGTTAACTCCGCCACCACTACCCTTCTTAGACACCAAAGAATCGGTGATGATCATGTCTACCTTCTGGCTCATCGCATTTCCTGGGGTTATAGCTTGCGTATGACCAGCGGCATCCATAGCAGATTGAGCAAATGTAATATCTTCAGCGCTTGCTTGCAGTGTTCCGTTTTCGTTATAAGTTGCTCCGGGTGTCTGGCTGCGATTAGCTCGTCTAGCTCGTCGATTCATCTGGCCATAGCTAGATGCTCCAGTATTAACTGCACCATCTACGGGTTTTGGATCGGGGCCGCCAAGCAGGAAATCTGCTAGCTCCTCCGCTATAAATTCGCCAGACAATGCCCCACCAGCAGCTCCAATAAGCCCACCTAGTATATTACCAATACCAGATTGACCAACAACTGGTATCACTGTTGCAGCTCCCGCACCAGCTATCGCGCCTAAATATGCTCCGCCGATTGATCCTAATGCTCCAACGATTTGTTTTTTAATCTCTTCATCTGACTCGTCATTATGGATTGCCATAACTGGTCCAATCAGTGCTGGAATGACCGCCATAGCAGGTCCAGCAAACTTAAAAAACTTAGCATACTTTGCGTATTTTGTTGCCCTACTTGGGTCGTTCTTCATTGCCTCTTCTACAGCAGTAACGGTCATAGGCTGACCTGTAGCTATACTGAATACGTTTCCAGCGCCACGCGCTGCCGCACCACTACCACTTGGTAATGTACCCCTTGGTAAAGTTGATGCTCCAGGTCTTGGTGCAGCTCCACTTGTCGGTGCGCCTGGGGTGAGAGGCTTAATCTTTGCAAGTGTCGCCGCTAGCGCAGCGCTCCCGGCAGCCAGAAGTTTTACTCCCAATCTTTTACCGAATATCATAAGAAGTACGCCTGCTGACGCACCAATTCCAGCGCCCCATTTATTCCAAAATTCACGATCCATTTCCGTAGTAGTGCCGTCAAGGATGCCATCTTGGTTCTTATCCATTATGTTACCTAGATGAGATCCTACGCCATAAAGAAGTCCAGCGGCCCCTCCCCACTTTCCGAATAGCAGTGTGCCCCAGATACCCCACTTGACTCCCGACATAGAGGCGTCTCCGATCACCTCGGCCGTTTCTTCTGTTGCACCTATATCAGTCAGTGCTTCTGTTACAGCGCCGTTTATAAAACTGCCTATGACAGGCGCAAGCAATGCCGGAACTGTCTTCTTTAATGCGGCCCCAAGAAGTGCAGCTAATCCAACACCGCCCATAGCAGTAGCTAATAGGCCACCAATCCCGTAATCGCCAGCTAAATCTTTCTTATTCTCGTCGTTTGTAGGATCAGATAAATCATTCGGTGTCGCGCCGTCTTCGTCTGCAACACTCAGTCTACTATTTGCGCTCTCAGCCTTTTTAGCCATCTCTCGATTAAACTTAAACTGATTGGCAAAGTCGCCCTGCATTGACTTGAGAAAACCCGTCTGTATAGTAAGTTGCTTTTCGATAGACGAGAACACTTCCTCCAGTTTAGGATTATTAACGAGCGCATTGTCTGATGCAACACTAACCGGGGTGTTCTCTTCCATCTTATTTTACCTTAAACGTTCTTACTGAAAGCTTCTTTGGCATAGAATGCTGCAACGATGCCAGCTACAGATACGAAGTACGTCGGAGCCATGGCTCCCAGAATGTTTGCCGCACTTTCTAAACCAATCCAACTTGAAATAATTACCGCCGCCGGATACAACAACATACCTGACAGGCTAAACCATGCCATATTACGTTGGGCGTCTTGCTTCTTATCTTCGTTTTCTAGACGAACGATTTTTTGACTTATACCCAACTCATGATCAGTAGCAACGCCATCGCCGTCTACATCATACTCGGCGTACTTGTCTTTTGTTTCTGAAGTTTTTGCCATTTTAATCTCCTATTGATTTGATTTTTGATTATCCAAATATTCTAACAACAGATCAACATACACATCACGCTCGTATGGTATAAGACCCTCAAGTTCACTTATAGAGTATTTATGATGTTGAGCCAAAGAGAATATAGTCTTATAGTATACTCCTAAGCTGTTATGGCTCAACGCTAGATAAAAAAAGTCTCCATACCCTCCAGTACTAAAGTCTTCTCGTCGCCGTTAGCATTGATATACTTTGCCTCATATCGAAGAACTGGAACTGTTTCGAAGAACAGCTTAAGCTCTTCAACCACACTGCCAGGAAACGATTCAACGAAATCTTGAATTTCTTGAGGAGTAAAGTCTTCCATTCTGCTGATTGTATCGCCGACAACAACACAGTCTATACACGATATCATTATGTTAAACAGTGTATTTACTTCGTCACCTTCATAACCTTTAAATAGAGATACTTCGTTTATTCGAGGATACCGCATCATCAGGTGCATATCATCTTTAATCGTGATTTCTTTTGAATGCCTGTCATCCAATGTCAGATTGATAGTATCAAGGTCTAGTTCAATCTCCACTGGCTTCTGCGTATCAGGATCAGTGATATTAAATGTGATCACGTTATTCACGGACTTAGCACGTAGTTGAAGCATTAGATACTCCATATCAAACATAGGCAATTGTTCAACATCTAGGTCATACACACAGTTGCTGATAATCTGGCGAATAGCTAAAAGTGTTTGGTCAACGTCATTTGCCTCTTGTGCGATAAGAAGTATCTTTTCTTCCTTGACAGTAAAGGGTCTAAACTTTACAATCTTTCCAGTCGAAAACAGCTTAGTCTCAAATAGCGGCATTTCAATTTTTGGTAGTCCCATCTCATTCTCCTATAGTAAAAAATTATAAAAATTATTTAAACGAATTCGTAATTGTTGATACATTCGTGATCTGGTTGATTGCGTCTTGGATGTTTTTGGGTTTCTTTAGTCCTCTGATAGATTGTGCTACGGAGTTAATAGAAGAAAACCAAGTTAATAACCCATTTGCACCGAGTCCGTCATCTAAGACAACGGGCGTTTTAGCTCCGGTAACACTCAACGTGTCATACGTGAACCCAACAGGCAACGTCATAATTTCAGCGGTGCTTTCCCATGCTTCAGAGGTGTTTCCAATATTAACTGGATATACGCCACTCAACTCATATGTGTATATGGAATCTGTTTCGCTGCCACCACCGAAAGAAAATACAGTTACTGTCATTTCGGTTCCATACTCGTTTTTATATCCCATCTCAAACGGCAGTTGATTGTTTACAATTCCACGAACGCCTTCGCTTCGATCATAGTTGATGATAGCCTGCGCCCATCTATGAAAGAACTTCATGACACCGAAGTCGCTATCGACCATAAAGACAGCGGGAATGATGGGGAAGTTCATACCTTGTGGTCGTCTCTGAGGTGAGCCAAAGCCTTGAGGTTGAATGTCAGCGGTGATCATATCCATCTCAGGCAACGTCACACTACGACAGAAAAACTGTAGATCAGGCACGACTGCTATCTCCCCCATCTCATCTTGAATTGCTGAAGGAACTACAATTGTTACAAAGAACAAGTTGTTCTTCGCTAGACCGTGCTGGCTTATCTTACTACTAAAGCTCTGTATGTTGAACGACATTTAGTTACCCTATGTTCTTCTTGGAATCTGACCAGACTTTTGTTTTTGAGGCACCCTGGAATCTCTCTGTTGGTAAGAAGAGTGCTATATCCCACTCAGATGGATAGATGTACATAAACTTACTTCTCACCTGTGACGTAAGATAGCGCTTGACACAAGGTTTAAATGGCTCGAACTTAGCGGCTTTTGACAGAATCGCATAGTTAATCTTTAATTTGGTAGTCTCGTCGTATTTGTCATTATTAGTGGTATCGTATAGCGCATCCATCAACTTAGCACGAAGCGGCAACGGCAAATAGTGCATATTGAGTCCATAGAATCCTCCCGTAGCAGTATTAAATGGGAATATGAGGGGCAAGCTATCGAAATATGGTAGAGTTTTTCTACCCTTAGCCATGTACTCGTACATATACATACCACCGATTAATGGGCGAGATGCCATTCTACCTTTATCACTGCCTTTACCGAAGATTTCACTATCTTTCACTCTTCCGTAATCCTTAGCGGTTTGACGATACCAGTCACGAGCTTTAGCAGTCTGAGCAGGTATCTGCCCAGACCTAACACCCTTAGTTAATATACGATCAAATACTACAGCCATTATAGTGTCACTACGCCTTCGGTTATCAATATTTCCCTATACTCTTATTTATGTGTATTGTAAAGATGTTGCTCGTATAAGTATTTCTTACTCATTAGACTCATATGAGCAACACATCGCTCACTTCAGTCCCAAATCTTTCTCAGTCATTATCACGAATTTCCATCCCCTATCTTTACAGAACTCCTCTGCCGCTTTCCATTTGCTTGAGTTAGTTCCATATGTCTTGACTTCTCGTAAATACCTTTGCGTGGGCTTCTTTCGCTTCGTTTCTTGAACCTTAGGTGGTACAGTCTCTTTATACGGCTTGATCTCGATTAACAACTTCTCTCTCTTTCCCAGCGCATTCGTCATTTCAACGTAGAAGTCTGGAAAGTATCTGTGCATCTTGCCATCAACGCACGAGCGGTACGGCACAATTATCTCCTCACTGCTCCATTTCGTGACATGAGGATGTTTATCTATATATGACATAAATCGGCATTCCCAGCTCGAACGATATACAATATTAGTGTAATCGCCCTTGTATTTACTTGGGCTCTTAGGTCGAAATTTTCCTTGATAAAATTTTCCTTGAAGTGCCATACAAACTCATATAAATAATTGCAATAGATTAACATAATATTTATAAAGGTTCAAAACAATGGCAGATTCGACCAGGGCACTACTATCGTTAACCGCTGATCAGATTGTCGCAGCGAGAAAGAAATCAAACCGAGGTGTGTTGACATTTCCCGCAGGACTTGGTGTTCACTGTACGCTAATGAGATTCTTTGAATACAAGTATGGCGGCACGATGGGTTCCACCGAAAATAATATTGCAGATATCGTGCTGCCATTACCTCGTCAGATTCAAGACTCTTTTAAGATTAACGTAGCTGGAGATGAACTAGGTATTTTAGCAACAGCCGCCGCACAAGTCTCAAGTAATCCAAGTAGCCTTGGTAGTGTAACCAGCAAGTTAAGCTCTGGTGTCATGGAAGCCGCAAAGAACATAGGTACGGATATAGGAGGTGGAGACTTCAGCAAGGCCGCGACCCAGGGCACTGATGTCACGTCATTCTTAGTAAGAGCTGGACTAGACAAGATTGCTCCGGATATTGCCAACGGCATATCCGCGGGTCGAGGCACAGCTGTTAATCCATTTGCCACACTTACATTTAAGGGTGTTGATCTTAAAGTACACTCGCTTGAATGGCTATTATCTCCAGAGAGTGAAGAGGAATCTCGCACACTCAAGGACATCATTCAAACACTTCAAAGTATGGTTCTTCCTAAAATTGACTCTGCTATAGGACAAAATACGACAGTCACAGCGATTGATCGTGGACTCATGAGGTATCCTGCTATGGTTGATATCTACTTCCAGGGTATCGATATGGACTACTACTTCAAGTTCAAGACATCGATGATCAGCCAGTTAAACGTTGACTATACTCCAAACGGTATTGCTATTAATAGGGGTGGACGTCCATCTGCTATTCGTATCTCGATGACGCTAAATGAAGCATACATTCATACTTCTGACGATTATGATAACATGGATACGTCCATAGAGGCGCTAAACGAAGACGCAACTCTGCGGGCACCTTTATTAAGCGCGGCGAACGTGCTTTATAAACCCGATAGTGGTACCGCAGTACCCGCAGCAGATGGACAGAGTGATGCACAAACACCAACCGATGAGAACCTAACAGATGAATATCGTGTTCAGACGGGGCGGGGTGGACTTACTGTAACCCGGACGAAAGACGAACTCAATGCAGATGGAATTACGGATGAGGACATTTCAGCCGATCCCGAAAAGTACGCACCAGCAGGAAACTAATAATGTCGTATTTCAGAGAATTTCCCACAGTAGTTATTAATAATGAAGAAGTGCTTGACATCACTCGTAAAGTAAAATTGACGAGTATGCTCAAAGCAAGCGCATTAGATTATACTAACTACACGCTAGAAGATGGAGACAAGCCCGAGAGCGTGGCATACTACTACTATGACAATTCCGAGTATGCATGGCTCGTGTTGATGGCAAACGACATCGTTGACCCATATACGCAGTGGTATAAAACAACTGAAGAGTTGGAATCGTATATGAAGGTTCAATACGAAACTCGCTCAAACACAACAGGCGATGCAGTGTTAGAGTGGACAAAAAATACTACGATAGCTGGTAACATTGTTCACTATAAGAGTCTGTATGATCCAAATATCCGGATCAATCGTGCAACGTATTTATCCGACCCCACTAGCGAGTTCTATGCTGTTCGAGTGTATGACTATGAAGTTGAGTTGAATGAAGACAAAAGAACTATTCAACTATTGAATAAGTCTTATCTTTCTTTCATTGAAGATAGATTCTCGGTGGTAATCAATGGGAGCTAAACAACATCAGGCTGGCTTTTATGCATTAAAGCAGTTTAGAATTAGACCCATATTTGCTGATGTAAGTAAGTCGTTTGCAGATAAGAATCTAACAGATGGCACGGAGCTGAATAAGGTCATTGTCAACTGGGGTATCACTGAGAGTATGGGTAGCCCCTATATTCATGGCTTTGCTGTTGTGCATGAGAGTAGTAATGTTCTTAAAGAACTTCCCATTATTGGTGAAGAAGAAGTTATTATTCAGTACACCGATTATTACAAGAAGACCAAGACGGAAATATTCTTTGTTTATTCAGTAGAAGAAATTGAGCCCGAGAATTCTGTTAACGATAGAATGCTGAAATACACGATTCGATTCTGTTCAAAGCAGAAACTGACCTCAGATAGTGTAGAGATTCGCAAATCATATGCAGATCAGACTATCGCGCAGATGGCCCTGGCGCTGTACGATGAATACTTCCGCACAGGTGATAACGCCATAGATAAAGACATTGAGATCGAGGCAACTGATGGAACACAGACGCTTGTGATTCCTAACATGCGGCCTGATGAGGCGATGAACTTCCTCACGAGGCGGGCTTATTCATCTGCGAGTAAATCGTCCTCATTCAAATTCTTTGAGACACGAGAAAAGTATTACTTCTGCACATACGAGTACCTATATGATAAGTACATAAATGATGTATCTGATGACGCTAAAGCAATTGCAAATAACTTAAAATTCATCTATAATACTACAGACGATAACTCTGGTCCTGGTCAAAACATTGCGCAACAATCTGTTGCAAGTGTTGCATTTGGCGCAAAGGTAAATAGTATTGCCGATATTAAGACTGGTGGATATAGGAGACGTGTTACAGAACTTGATTATTTAACAAGAACTCGTATCACACGGGACTATGATTATTCAAATGAGTTCTCGCAATTCACGCAAATTGATACGTTGAAGCAGACACACACGCCTGAATTTATTAATAACTACATGCAGCCAGATAATGCACCTGAAACGGTATTGATTGCTGACTATCCACAGATCGGCGCTAATCTAGGTGAAGTTAAATATCAGTTGAAGCCTTATCAGTATTACTTCGAGAACTATACGATAAAGCCTATAATTGATTATCACATGTCAGTGAATGCTTTGACAACTACTATTAAAGGTAGAACGGAATTATATCCGGGACAGATCATTGTGTTAGAACTGTACGAGTTTGCTGAATCCCTTGATGGTAGAAGAAAGTTTGACACAGAAAGAACGGGAAAGTATATGATTGTTTCTATAAACAACTCATTTAACGGAGATGAATATACGCAAAACCTAGTGCTGACGAGAGGCGGGCTACGTGGCGCAAGCAAAGAACGTGCTTCGGGTCTATTAGGCAGGACATATGATATGGAAAAAGTGGTACTATGAGCGGATTATTTAATAACTTAGTTTGGTTTGTGGGCGTTGTTGAAGATAGACAAGACTTGACTAATGCTGGGCGCGTTCGGGTGCGAGCATTCGGAGTGCATCCGCCTAAAGACGAAGGCCTGCTGCCAACGCAGCACTTACCATGGGCCACTGTACTCGATGGCTCTTATGGCGCTTCTCAAGTCATTCCTAAAGTTGGTGACTGGGTGTTTGGATTCTTTGTCGACGGGCGAGAAGCACAGCATCCTATGGTCATGGGTAGAATACCGGGCATGAACTTATCGTTCCCAGCCGGCTCAGGACAGCCTGGTGCAGACGGATATATTCCACCAGAGAGTCTGGAAGAATTCGGTGCACCACCCTTACACAGATACGTCAGTGGTGAAGACGCAGATTTTGGTCAAACTATTCTGCAACAATCACTCAGGAACCGAGACATCTCTATGGCAAACGGTGATACGTGTGATGAGCCGCCGGTCATGACGCCAGAAAGAAACCTCGACAATCGAGTTATCAAATCAAAGAATGGTGACAACTTCTTGGTGCTATGTGATCCAGTTGAGAACGAAGGCGGGAACTATATTCTACTATCACACTCAAGTGGCTCTGTATTTCAGATCGACCCGAACGGCACTATCCTTATTAAATCATTTGGCGACACATACAACTCTACAGAAGGTGTTGAGTGTAATACTGTGAAGGGTAGCCGACACACTAATATTCACGAAAACTGGACGCATAAAGTAGAAACTGGTTCTGGTAAAGTATGGATCGCCGGCGATTTCGATATTGAGTGCGAGAACTTTAACGTGACTGCACGGAATACAGTTAATATTAAATCTGCCGTTAAGGCTAATATCTCTGGTGGTAGTATTGGACTATTTGCTACATCTGATGATATAAATCTTGTAGCTTATGATAATATTAAGAGTATGTCAACCATTGGTGGCTTTTACGTACAAAGTCTATTAGGCGATATACACATGGATTCATATAAGATGAATCTTTACTCAACTGCTTATACAAAGATTACTTCGCTTGGCGTGCCAGCGGTATCTACACAGACCATTCCTTATATAGATGCGACACACAAGGGCGTTGAAATTAACTCGCCTGTGCTTGTAAGCTTGACATCACTTGGAATAGTTTCCATCTCTGCAACAACGACTGCTTCTATTCATAGTTTGGGTGGTACTAACGTATCGGCAGTTGGTAAGGTCGATGTCGCTGCTGGTGGCACATTGAACTTAGACGCTGTTGGGATCACATCACTCGATGGTTCGGTAGTTAATATTGGTACGGTGACTGCCGAGACATCAATAGCTACACTAACTGCTATCGACACGCTCCGTGGACCTCAAGTTGCGCTTGCAAGCGCATCACCCAGTGTAACAGAAATAGCTAAGGTTGTCAACCCTGGAGTTATTCCTGCAAGTCGCCCATCGCTATTGGGTGGTAACTTCGTGCAAAAACAGAACCCTCCTATGACTAGCTTCATGGGGCATGGCGACGATTCTAATACTTCCGTGTGAATAAATAGAGACATGACGAACAGGATAATTAAATGACAATCGGATGCGACTCAAGTACACCGTTAACCTCAAGATTTGATCCCAAAGTCTTGACGCCGAATAGTGCGATCTTTAATACACTGTTCGAGCCGTCGTTACTCATTACGAGCAATCCACTTGATAGGGTTGATAGAACGACTATTATTGATTTAACTAATAGGCTGAATGTTCTTTTTAGTAGTGGTGCTGTTGACTTAACCTCATATCCTATGCTCAAGAATAGAGTTAGTCAGTTTCCAATTACGTATGTAGACACCGCTGACTTTGTTTTACGGAACCAGATCAATGCCGTTGCTGTATATCCGGTGATTCGTGATTATAATCCAGACTTATCAATCCCAGTACAATTTGATAGCTTTCTCAGTGATTTTGATTTTCACTTAGATACTAACACAGGCTCAACTATTTCCAGTGGCTTATGTGGTGAATTCGGAGACATCTTTACTAAGATATTTGAGACTTTTATATTAATTAATGTAGCAAGAGGTCTTATCTCTGATATTATAAACTTGGCTGAGTTAGATCCATTAAAGAAGGCAGAGTCCCTAACACTTCAGGAAACTATTGCGGCATTAGGTGACGCTATCGTCGAGATCGTTAAGAAGCTCGTCGAGCAAGCTAAAAAACAAGTCGAAGCTATGATTGCTGCTGCTGTTGCCACAATCACTGGCATAGCAACTTCTATCGGAGAACTTTTTACGAAGCTCGATAGTATGGCTAAGGGTGTATTGGAGTTCTTCGAAGACGATAATATTGATAATTTTCTCGGTAAGATTGGTGCTTATATCGCTACTATGTCAAGCCAGTTCGAAAGATTGACGGTCGAAAACGTAGCACTTCTGATGTTTCGCCTCTGCCAGTTCGCTGAGTTACTACAGGGCCTTCTTATGGGCCCAGCTAACGCACTCACAGCGCTTGTAGAGACTGTAGCTGTTGAGTCACTTATTGCGAAGAACTCGTCTCTCAAAGAAACCAAGTCTGCCGTAGAAGCAGGCGCTACACGAGTCTCTCAGGAAGATCGCATCGCTGCTAAATCTTCTTCTGTTGAGACGATTAATTCCCAGGGCACCAACATCTCTTTGGATGTTAAGGAGATTAATTCCGATGTCATCTCTTTAGCTGATGCTCCAGTAACACCAGTAACACCACGACCAACCACTGGCCTACTTGAGAATCCCGAACAATTTGATTGGCAGACATCTAGTATTACGTGGGATGAGTATGAACAGATTGCAAGTCTCACCTCAGCTGGAATTCCGGGCAGTTTCGTATTCGAAAAAGACATTATCGATAACAATAGATGGCAAAAAGTTAAACCTGTCGTATGGGCCAAATTGATTAGGATCAGTGAAGAAGCCGGTAAAGAATTTACTGTCACGTCTGCATTCCGCAGTAAAGAATATAATAGATCGCAAGGAGGTGCCACGGACTCTATTCACATGAGTGGCTTCGCTATTGATATTCGGGTGTCCGCTGAGTACAAAGAGGTGGTGTTCTTAGCAGCACAACGAGCAGGCTTTACGGGTATTGGAATTTATAGTTCGTTTATGCACCTCGACTGTGGATCTAGAAGAATGTGGGTAGCAGGACACGGAAGTCAAGCAAGTTCTAGCCACCCTGTCACTGGCGATGAAAAGGCGAAATGGGTCAATGCAATTGCCAAACATAACGCAGACGCATATAGGAAGAATGCGGGTATACCAGCAGAGCAATTAGCACAGCAAAACCGAGACGATACCAAGTGGCTGCAGGGATCGCGACAGATCATTCGAGATCGGGAGCAAAGGGAAGAGGCTCGGATATCGAGGCTCCGCGGCTAGATGATGATTTAGCGGCAGCTGTACGGCCGTGAACCGGACACCCCCACTGGCGAATACTTCATATAGCTCAACCGCCTATCCCGGGGATATCGGAAGTCTGAGAAGAACCGCACTGCATAACGCATAAATACAAGAAAAGGAAATACGATGGCAGTCTTAACACCCAGAACGAGAGCGCAAGAATTCTACTCAGATTTTGCAAAGAATCTAGAGCAAGTTCCTGGGCGGGGAGACTTGTCACGGCGCATAAACGAAAACGCTGTTAAAGAGTCTATTAAGAATATAGTTCTCACGAATAAAGGCGAGAGGTTGTTTCAGCCCGAGTTCGGTTGCAATATTAATGCGTCATTATTTGAGAATATTGACGCTAACACGGTTATTATATTGAAAGACGATATCTCTAGGGCTATTAGAACATACGAGCCTAGATGCGTGGTGAAGAATGTGGAAATAATTGCAGACTTAGATACTAATAATTTACAGGCGAGTGTTTTGTTCAGTGTAATAAATACTAGCAACACGACATCACTAACAATCGATCTTGTCAGGGAAAGATAATGGCTAATATATCACCAATAACAAATCTAGACTTCTTCGCAACGAAAGAAGCTCTAAAGACTTTTCTGAAAAATCAGGACAGATTTAAGGACTACGACTACGAGGGGTCGAACATGAACGTTCTACTTGACGTTCTGTCGTATAACACATTCTACAATAACTATTATTATAACATGGCTATCTCTGAAATGTTCCTTGATAGTGCATCACAGCGTAATAGTGTCTTAAGCCATGCAAAAGAATTAAACTATTTACCTCGTAGCAGGCGATCCTCCGCACTTAAGTGTGATATTTCGTTCTCTATGACCGAGTCGTATTCATCAAACTTCTTAACCATTCCCACCGGTACGACATTCAGTGGTCGTTGTGGTAATAAAACATACATATTCTTAAACGATACGGCATACGTTGCGTCTAGAACAAGTCCTACTGTGTTTCAGGTCACTAACGTTGACCTTTATGAAGGTAGAAAGATTAACGAAATTCTGTCAATCGCTAATACAACATTATCTAACGAATGGGTAGACACAAGCAGTATTACTCTTACCGTAAATGGAAACGTATTCACATACAAGAGCGAAATCTTTGGCGTGGCAGCCGCCGATCCTGTTTTTTATCTACAACCCGAGAATGACGGCAAGTACAGTATTCAATTCGGACAAAACAAATTCGGATTCCAGCCCACCATTACAGACGTGATCACAGTATCTTACAGAATCTGTTCTGGCCCAGAAGCAAACGGCGTGAATAGCTTGACGCTTCCAAGTGCTTTTGGTGGAGCTAGTTCAAATAATATCACAGTAACATCACAATCAGCGAGTGGATACTACGCGGAAGGCGTTGAGTCTATTCGCACATTCGCCCCAAAAGCATTACAGGTTCAAGAACGTGCCGTCACAAAACGTGATTACGAAGTTCTATTGAGATCCAGATTCCCCAACATTCAAGCTATCTCTGTATATGGCGGCGACGAAATTGATCCTCCGCAGTACGGTAAAGTCATTATATCTGTTGATGTTACTGGCGGAGAAGGCGCAGCCGATTACGAAATCGCTAACTTTAAAAACTATTTAAAGGATAAGACACCTCTGACTATAGAGCCAGTATTTGTTTCTGCCAAGTTCTTGTTCGTTGATACTAATGTCACCGTTGTGTATGACCCTAACATCACTACGAAATCCACTGCGCAAATTAAGACAGAGATTGAAGCAGCTATTCTCGCATACGAAGTTACTTACTTGGGCGACTTCAATAAGACGCTCCGTCAATCGAGGTTGGCTGCAACCTTAGACGCCGTTGATAATTCGATTATAAGTTCTGACATTGTAGCTAAACCAATTATACAATACGTTCCAGTTTTAAACATCGCAAGCAGCCCATCGTTCACGTTTGATGATGCCCTTGTTAAGCCATATGCATTCGATGTTGCCACGGGCTTCACATCATTCAAACCTGCGGTAAGTACCACTAAGTTCACTGTTGAAGGAACGTCTGTGAAGATGCAGGACGACGGACTCGGTAATCTTATGCTGATCTCCTCTGACTCAGAAGCAACTCGTGTATTCAAAGCAAATGTTGGCTCATTGAATTATACTACAGGTGCGGTTAAGTTGTCAAACTTGATTGTTGATGCGTATGAAGGCGCATCTATTAAGTTCACAGCATCGACGGTTAATAAAGACGTTAAGACACCTAAAGACCGAATTATTTCTATTCGTGCCGAAGACATCACTGTAACCGTAACACCGTTGGCGACATAACATGAGTTTAGTAGTCAGAGATAGCACGTACTCAGGAATCGATCTACAGTTCCCGGCTCTATATAGAGAAGACGGTGAATTCATGATAGAGTTCACGAAGGCATATTATAAATTTCTCGACGAAACAATAGACCGCAATATTCCCAAGCTAAGGGATATCGATACGACTTTATCGTCCTTTCTGGTGTTCTTTAAAAAGAAATACCTAGCTGACCTCCCTCTCGACACAGTAATTGATACACGTTTTATTATTAAACACGTTACTGACTTATATAAAAGAAAAGGTACGCAGGAATCACTTGAACTTCTTTTTCAATTATTCTATAATGAACAGATCGAAGTCTTCTACCCTGCAAATAATATATTAATGCCATCGGCCTCTGTGTGGGGTGGCGACACGTATCTTGAGATGAATCCGGTGTTCGTTGTTGACGGGTATCCCATTCAAAAGGGTGATAGGATCAAGGGAAACATCTCGTCAGCAAGTAGTTTCGTAGATGAGATTATCTTCGTTAACTTCACAGGTTCTTTGATTCCACTGATATACCTGTCAAACACATCTGGAAAGTTTTTGTCTGATGACAGCTTGGAAGTTACACGAGATGGTGTACGTACAAATGCAGGCAAACTAATCTCTGGCTCTATTAGTCAAATCACAGTGGAGGCTGAGGGTCGCGCCTCAGGCCAAGTTGTTGGCAATAGAGTTAAGCTTGTATCAGATGCTTATGGTAATAACGCCACTGCTACTATATTGTCGGTATCAGATACTACAACAGGACAAATAGAATTTAACATTGACGACGGTGGCTTTGGTTATGCTAACCCATCGTCGGTAACAGTTACGAATACTATTGGCATTAGTGACCAAGTTCTTATTATAACACAAACAGAGTCACCGACAATTAAAGCGGGTGACACCATATCGTCTGTTGGATTTGCATCAGGATCAGGATCTGGGTCAGCAATTACCTCGCTGGGCGGCCAATCGTTCGCCACCCAACCAACTTCTATTACCGGAAGTGGAACTGTCATTGCGTATGTTCACCCATTGATCTATATCTCGAAAATTAGTGAGGTCAATACCGAGTTCAATCTGTTTCCCGTGAGCCCATTGGATGACAGCGAAAATATAATCAACGATATGGTTGCACCGTTTGAGATCAATGGTACAGAAGCGGGCACATTAACGAGTGTTTCCGCAGTTAACCGTTCTGCATCATATGAATTGTCAGCTATTAATAACAATGAGACCGTCACACTTATCACAGATCAAATTGGCGACTACGAAAACGTTATATTAGGCGCTACTGATTATGGTATGACTGGTGATGGGCCAGAATCGATTCTGACTACATTGGCAGACGCATTCACGACATTGAACGTTGTGTTGGGAACTATTGCCGAACTAAAAATTACCTCTTCTGGTGGTGGCTACGAGAACGATGTATACAGCAATATTGCGAATGTCGCTGTCTCTAAGTTCGACAAAAAAGATATCATCATCAACTTTTCTGGCACAAGCTTCCTGTTGAAGGCAGGCGATATTATTACTCAAGAAAGAACGATTGAAGACTTAACCGGCGCAGGGCTAACTATCCCCTATACCGTAAAAGCAAAGCTTATCAGAAGAGCTGGTAACGATTATTATTTCAGACAATTAAGCTTCTACGACTTTGATGAAGACGTATCCGTTAATATTACTGGTAACCTATACACGATTAGTAATATCAAACCTGATCCCGAGTCTTTACCAATGGGAGCGAATGCTGTCATATCTGGTCGTGCGAGCTACGAGACTGGTCAGATCGAAAGTGTTGCTATCGTTAACAGCGGTTATAGATATCAAGACGCTGAAGTGGTATCTCTTGTGAGTATCGAGGATGGTGACTACTTCAACAAAATCGTCGCTAAGGCTACGATAAATGCTCAGGGCGTTGGTGCTACCGAGGGCACTTGGAAGACAACAACGTCCTTCTTAAGTGAAAACACTAAGAGGATTCACGACAACTATTACTACCAAGAGTACTCTTATGAAGTCTCTTCTATCATTGATCCCGCTAAGTATGTGCCGTTAATCAACGAGACTGTCGGCGTTGCTGGCACGAAAATCTTTAGCACATCTTTGATAAGTAGTGTTAATGATGTGCAGCCCACGGTTGATGTGGAAATTGAAGAATATGACATCGGCTACGAGAATTTGTACACCGAGAACGGCGTTGACGTTGTTACCACAGAAGATTCGGCTGATAATATTATCGTAACTATTGGCACACCAGTTGTATCGGGCACATGAGCGTAAATAATAATTATAAATTTAGTCTACGTCCCATATGTATATATAAATGCAACAAGGATTAAACGGGTATAATAATGGCAAAGATTACCACAGAAAATTTCAGGATTGAAACTTCTAACGAACTCTTTAATTCGTTCAAAGATGAATCGGATTCCAATTACTACATCATGGCGTCTAGCATCGATAAGGTTAACCCCATCTCGAATACCCAAAAAGAAAAGAGGGACTTTCAGAGGAGAGTCATCTTTGGTAATAAAGTAACTGACGCAAACACTCGTTATATGTTCTATAAGAATAACTGGGTATCTGGTACTATTTACGATGATTTCGATGACGAAGAAGACATAACATTGAAGAACACAGTTGTTACCGTGCCCGATGGCGCAGACAACTTTGGCGTATTCAAATGTATTGAGAATAATAACGGTGGCGTTTCTACTGTTACACCTTCTTTTATTAATATCGACCCAGCTACTTACCTGTTCATCGCTACAGATGATAACTATGTGTGGAAATACATGTTTACTGTATCAGCTTCAGATGCTGCGGTCTATCAAACAACCGACAGCTTGCCGTTGCCTTATCCAGCATACGGTGATGCGCAAGTTATCGCTGCCGCTTCTGAGTCTATTTCGCAGATCATTATAGAAGAGTCTGTTCTGAATCAGTTTAGCAATTATCTATTTGGTGAAGCAACTGACTCCACTAACTCTTCCAATGTTACCGTGTTATCGGTTGTACAGAATGCAAACATTAAGAACGTAGTTGTGTCGATCACTCCTAAAGAAAAATTATCGTACGATGATCTGTACAGTACAGAGAACGCTTACGCTAACATGTACCTCAAGACTCCTTCAGGTGGCCTGTATGATATATTAGCTTCTTCTTTGTTTGCTGATGCTGCATCGGGTAAGATTAACATTAACATTACAATCGATACAACTGATTCTATCACACCTACAAATGTTTGTCAAGTAGTTCCTAAAATAAATGTCAGTCAGAGTACATTAACAGGAACTCGTTGCAAAGCATATGGTATAATTGATCAGTACGGAACTCTGGTTAGAGTTGGATTCGAAACTAAAGGAACTGAGTACAAATTTGCTACCGCCGAAGTGGCTTATCCAGAAAGTTTGAAAGAAGCCGGCACAACAACTCTTAGGTGCGTAGTGTCACCTCGTGGTGGTCATGGATCGAATCCTATTGCCGAGTTGGCAATGAGTAGACTCGCCGTCATCACAAACTTCTTAGGCGATTCGTTAACGATTCCCGACAGTAACACATACACTAAAGTTGGACTTGTAAAGAACCCAAGTTTTAGTGATGGTGTATATTTAGACTCGTTTGACAACAGAGCACCTATCACACTAACTGGTAATCAAACCGCTGTTGCACTGCCTGGTTACTATATTCAACAGTACATCAAGACCGTCGCTGTTAGTGAATTAGAAGCAGGCACCACTTACGTTATCACATCGTTGGGCAATACAACACCAGCAAACTGGAATACGGCAGCTGGTACATCAGGCGACGAGTATGCTGTGGGAGCCACGTTTACAGCAGCAGATGTAGAGATAATCGGCACGGGAACAGTGAGTACGTCTAGACTAGCTCCAGGTTCCGACAACATACTTAATCTAGGTGATGAAATAGTCTCTGCTAGGATTCACGAGAGTATTTACGACTCAAGTGCTGACACGACTGTCGTATACTTAGTTGACTATTATGGCAACTTCGAGAATGCTTTCCATAAAGGAACCATTTACGTGAAGGAAAGTCTGTCTGGTACAACAGCCGACTCACTGAGTATAAATACTAGCACAGATATAGTTTACGGAAAATATACACCATACACCGGAGAAGTTCTTCATTATGTTGATTTTTCCCCGATCACTAGGCAAATAGAACGCAAAGAAAAGATAAAGTTTATCTTCGACTTTTAAGGAAAGAGTGTAACATATGGGCATTAATACAGACTTAAATGTTGATCCGTACTATGATGACTTCAATGAGGCAAAACAGTTTAACCGTATTCTGTTCAAGCCAGCGAAGGCAGTACAAGCACGTGAATTGACGCAATTACAGACTATTCTTCAAAAACAAGTTGAACGCTTTGGGGCGAATGTCTATAAAGAAGGCACCATCATAAGTGGTATTAACCTTACCGCACGTGATGATCTTTTCTACGTTAAAATAAACGACCAAGCGGGATTCACTAATCCCGCACTCTATGATCAGGTAGTTGGTGATGATGGAATCACTACAACGTTTAGCCTCGTTGGTCAGACTTCTGGGCTACGGGCTGATATCATTAAAGGTCAAAGTGGTTTTCAGACTCAAGATCCTGATCTTAAAACGTTTTACATCAAATACACGAATACTGCCCAAGACGGTGACACTGATGTAAAGCAGTTTCAATCAGGCGAAACTCTTAGAGTTGAGAATGCTTCTGAGGTGACACAGATTACCGTGACGACCGCTAGTGTTGCGAATAACGTTGGCAAATCGTTTGGTGTATCTTGCGAAGAAGGTGTTATCTTTCAAAAAGGGCACTTCATCTTTGTTGATAATCAATTTATTATCGTATCAAAGTATACTAACACGCCAGGAACAGTATCTGTTGGATTCTCAATTATTGAAAATCTGATTAACTCAAACGCTGATACTTCGCTACTTGATAACGCAGCTGGATTCAATAACGAAAATGCACCTGGCGCAGATAGGCTTCAACTGGTGCCTACTCTCGTTTCGTACAACACTGACGCAGAACCAACTGAGTTCTTTGCCCTGATTCGTTACGTAGACGGTAACCCAGTTCGTATCCGTGACCGTACTGAGTTCAACTCCATCAATTCAGAACTTGCGAGACGTACTTATGACGAGTCGGGCAACTACGTAACACGTGGGCTTAACGTAACACTTGAGCAATCTAGTGAAAGCGGAGAAGCGTTTGCCGTTGTATCCCCAGGCAAGGCTTATGTTTATGGTAACGAAGTCATCAACGTTTCAGCAAAGCGCCTGCAAATTGATCCAACTACGCTGACGCAATCAAAGACAAATCAGTTTACTGGTATTGCTTACGGGCAGTTCTACACATACAACCATACGGCTGGCCAAGTATTAGATAGCTTTGCTATTGATGGCACACGCTATGACATTCTGAATGGCTCTACTGTTATCGGCAGTTGCTGCATTGCTAACGTCACCCCCGGCAAAATCTACGTCTACGCAATCGTAAGAGCTTCGGGTGAAGAGAACACTGTAGCCACTAAAATCGAAAACACTACTCTGACCAATGCTGGTGTGCTTTACGGCGTCAAGTCTGGCGGTAAAGTGTTTGACGCTGGTAAGTCTAGCGTGTATTCTATCTCAAATGTGGCACTGGTTCAGAGAAAACGTTTAGCCGTATCTTCTCCAAGTAGCACCTTAACACTAGCCGCTACTGCTAACGAACAGCCTTTAAGTGCAAATATATTTGCTGTTGATGGAGTAAACAACGTGATCACCGCTACAGCATCTTCTACAGGCGGAACTGTTAATGTATCGCTTAGTGCATCTGATCCCGCTTTCTTGTACTATGACGCAATCGTCACAGGCATTCAGCAAGACGCAGTAGAGGAAGTTGATGTATACGTCAAGTCGGTTTATGCTGATGGTAAAGCAACTTTGGGTTTGCCAAATTGCATTAAAGTTATCGAGGTCATAGATCAGTTTGGTGCTACGGGCGCTAACAATATTACGAGCAAGTTCCGTCTTATCAATAATCAGAAAGACCACTTCTATGATATCTCGTACATCACGCTGAGGGCGGGTGAGACTCTTGCTAACACCAATCTAAGAATCCGTGTTAAAGTGCTTCGCAGAACTTCTACAGTTGGTAGTGGTTATCTGACGGTTGACAGTTACACGAATGTGCCCAGTAAGCATTTGGTTAAAACTTTCTACAGCAAAAATGATGTTGAGTATAGTCTGCTAGACTCATACGACTTCAGACCTTATGCGACTCCCGGGGTTGCTTACACAATCGGAACAGCTGGCGCTCCCACTGCCTCTGTAGCTCCTATCACAGTTGTGCCTGGAATTCAACCGGCGGTAGACAGCAACATCTCTGCCACACAAGAATATTACATGTCGCGCATTGACAGCCTGGTGCTTGATGAGTTCGGTGTAATTTCGCTCTATAAAGGTGGAGAAGCAGAGAATCCAAGTAGGCCCGAGATTTCGGGACTGTATGCAATTAACAATATATTGGTGCCTGGTGGCCAAACTAAGATCGTTGGTAACAATTCTATTCGTCTCCAAGACGTGTCGAATAAGAACTATACGATGAAGGACATCTCAGACATTGATGGAAAGCTTGATCGCCTTGTTGACCTAGTATCAATCAGCCTTTTAGAGGCGGAAGCAAAAGACTTTTTCATTCCGGATGTTTCAGGAAACCCTCGCTTCAAGAATGGGATTCTTGTAGATGGCTTTAAGAATCTTGTAGTGGGCGCAATCTCTGATCCTGAATTCAAATCCGCTATTGATAAATCACGTACTGTTGCTACGCCCGCAGTAACTCAGTTTCCTGTTGACTTAAAAGTCGGCTCTTCTGATGGTGCGAACGTATTCCAAGATGTTGTCACCTTAGCAGACACGGGATCTCGTGTCACTACAGTTGAACAACCATACGCAACAAACTTTAGGAACTGTGTCTCAAACTTCTTTAGCTATCAGGGTAAGTCGAATATTCTACCACCGTTCGATGCTGGATATAACGTAATTAAAAATCCAGCCGTTGAGTTTGAAATCGACTTTGCATCATCACTCCTCGATTTGGTTGACAATATTCAAGAGCTTATTCCATTTGTTCGAGAAGACAATGTGGGCACAGAAACGTCAACAGGATTTAATGGTAGCGGGCGAAGTCGTACTCAAAACTTTACACAAGACGCATCAATTTCCGAGTTGACAGCAACGACAAACGAACAATTCTCTGCCGCAGTCGGTAACTTCATCACTGACATTAACATGAAGCCTTACGTACAGTCAAGGGAAGTTAAAATTCTTGTCACTGGGCTAAGACCTAATACTCGCCACTACTTCTACTTTCAAGAAGTTGATGTCAATGCTCACGTATATCCCGGCAGTATTAACCCAACAACCGTGGGGTTAAATACGGAGTACAACGTAGCGAATGTACAGATCAAGGGAATGAAGGGTGCTCAGGTTCGAACAGATATAGAAGGCACTCTTACTGCGGTCTTTATGATTCCTGCAGACACGTTCTTCGTTGGTCAAAACACACTTGAAATTGTTGACGTTGATACGTACTCAAGCATTGATTCTGCCAAAACTTCTTATAGCAAAGCCACTTATCGTGCGTTCAACTTTGACGTTGGTAAGTCCGATTTAAACTTTACTACACGTACAGTTGACTTTGGCGTTGCATCCAATATCGTTCAAAGACAGTTCACACGGGCCGCACCTAACGATCCCATCGCACAAACGTTTAAGATTAGAACTGGACAAGCAAACGGTGCCAGTGTCGTTATGCTAAGTGAAGTTGACGTATACTTTAAAGCGAAGAGTCTGTATTTCGGTGCAACTGTTGAGATTCGTGAAGTTGTCAATGGTTATCCGTCAAGCACAGTTCTTCCTTTTGGTAGAAAGCATCTTCGGGCAAATCAGATCAATGTATCTGACACTGCCGCTACTGCGACTACTTTTGAGTTTAAGAATCCTGTTAAATTAAACATTGAAAAAGAATACTGCTTCGTCGTCATTCCTGATGCTAACGCCCCAGGTTATCTGATATGGACGTGTAAAGTCGGCGAAACAGACGTGGGTTCGGGTGTTCCGATCACGCTAGACTGGGGTGACGGTGTTCTATTCACTTCTACAAACGACAGCGCGTGGAAATCGTATCAAGATGAAGACCTCAAATTCACATTGAAGCGATATAGCTTCCAAGAGACCACTGGTTATGTTAACCTTGTTCCTAATGATGTTGAGTTTTTGACGGTTCGGAATACAACTAACTCGTTCCTGAATGACGAACTTGCCTACGTCCTAAAGGACACATCTTATGACGCCGCCGTCACAGGGCCAACTCTTCAGACAGTGGTTATCACAGGAAACACTTCGTTTGCAGAGAACGACTATATCTATCTAGCGTATGGATTGAATAATAAGTTCTTATCTAAGATTTCGAATGTAACGACCTCTACTGTTGATAATGTGACCTCCACTACTATTACATTAGAGACTCCTTACAATTCTACAACAACTACATCCGCCGAAGCGTATTTGTGTGTTGCAGGTAGAGTGTCTCACTTTAACGCTAGAAATCCTGATCGTTTATTCTTAAGGGCCAGTTCCGCAACGGCATCAAACTTCATTGATGACAATGAGCCAACTATTATCGGGAGCTTTGTTCAAGGTAACACGTACACTATAACGAACGTGGGCAGCGCTACAACAACGTCAAACTGGAATGCTATAGGCGCTTCCGGCACTCCCACTTTGGGCCAGACGTTCGTTGCTACTGGTGCTGGTACGGCAGGAGATGGAACAGCACGAAACAATAGCCAAGTCATCACTGGTTACAATAGCGGGGCTACTGCTTATGTGACATCCGTGAATAATGAAGCGCTGTCTTACTTTCAGCCGCAAATCTACGTTAATAATACAATCAGAACATCCACAGACTTTACGTTGTATAATGGAAATACTGTTGACAAAGTGATTCAGTCAAACGGAAACGTTTACACGATTAACAACCCTCGTGTGATTAATAGTAGGAGTAATATTATTAATTCAACGAATCCCGCAACAGCCGATTTCTCTGTCAGGGTATCTATGACAAACAATGGATTCACCTCAGCTTCGCCCATCGTTGACGCTGATCTGTCTATATTGAACGTTTACAAATATCAAATCACGGCAGCCGAAAGCACGACATCTAAGTGGATATCTAAAGAAGTTATACTGCAAGAGCAATTAGACGCAAATGGGATGAAAGTTTTCCTGAGCGCATATCGCCCGGCTGGAACTTTTGTTGACGTTTACGTGAGATTCACTTACCCAACAAACGTTGAAGTGCAAAGCGGTTGGATACAGTTAGACAATCAGAATCCTGATATGTACTCAAACGCAGCTAACACAAAAGATTATCGTCAATTTGAATACACACTGGACGAAGTTGAGAACACAAACGAATATAGTTCTTTCCAAATGAAGTTTGTTATGCGTCACGCAACTAACGCTGAGATTGAAACCAAATCTTTGGTTGTAAGCCCAGCTGTTAACTTGTTCCCCCACATCTACGATTACAGAGCGATTGCACTAACATGATACAAACAGAGTTCGTTAGAAAGGATGTAGCACTCGTGAACACCGATGTTAGTGCATATCGGAGTGCAGTTGCTCGTAAGGAACAAGATAAATACATTAAGAATCTAGAGGTAAGGATATGTAAGCTGGAGTGTGCTATGCAAACCCTAGAAAATACAGTTAAAGAGATATCAAAATGAGTACAACTCTAGTTCCAATCACTAATGCAAATACGTTCGGCCAATGGAAAGATCGAACCAACGACATCATTGATGCTTTAGCAGAGGCTGTCACAATTGGTGATGCTGAGACAAACGATGGTAACATCGTTATTGGTGGCAATATCAGTGGTGGTGGCAATATCAGTGGCAATACGCTATTCATTAATACAATTGACGCACCCCCCGCTAATACCGATAACTTAATCACAATCAACGCTGATGCGAAGCTTACCGGCGAGTTACAGATTAAGAGTGCGGCAGCGGCAGAAGTCAAGTACTATCTATCTGACGCACTAACTTGGACCCTAGGCACTAACGCAACTCAAACACAGTTCGACATTAAAAAGGGCAACGCATTACTGCGGATTGATGCGAATGACGGGACTATCACTGGTACCAATCTAACAATCGCAGATGGTCTTTTACCCACAAGCATCCTGAGTACAGACGGCGGCACTTTAACGGGTAACCTCAAGATCAACGACACGTTCGAGTTGCAGTTGGGCGACGATGGCACGGCAAAAACGACATTAAAACAGGGCGACTTTGGTGTGGTCGGCTTCAGCGTTCCTGATTCGTTTATCATCACGACATCTGGCGTCCCGGGCGACTCCACTTCTGCAAATGTATTTTGGTCATTTATACCAGACCCGGGGGCTGAGACTCAGCCTACAGGTTCAAGTCTTTATATCGCTAATGGTCTCGAATCAAAAATTCGGCTTAACTCATATTCTGGTGATATTGTTGCAGAGGGAACAGTCACCTCTCAGGGTAGCATATCCGACATCAATCGAAAAGAGAACCTGGTAAAGATTGAAGGGGCTCTCGATAAAATTTCTCAAGTCTCGGGGTACACATATAACTATATCGGTGATCCGACCCCTATGACCGGTGTTATAGCTCAGGAGTTTGAAGAAGTATTTCCACAAGTTGTGTACGAAGTAGAACTACTTGACGGCGAAGTTTCAAAAGCGGTCATGTACGGCAACATTGTCGGTCTTCTTATAGAGGCAATCAAAGAACTGAAAGCGGAGATCGAAGAATTAAAAGTGAATGGCCGATAGACTGATGTATAACTGTACTATAAATAACAATGACAACGTATTCAAAGGCAATGTAGATGACTAAACGACTTTCACAGCTAACTGCGCTCAGTACTCCGGACAATGCGGACATATTTCTATTAACGGATAGCAGCGAAACTCAGTCTAAAAAAATCACATTCTTAGACCTTAAAAGCACTGTCGTAGATAGCGATACGTTTAACGCCAACCAGGCCAATATGGTCACTGCGCTCAACAGCTACAATCCGTTAAGCGCCGGAAATACACTAGGGTCTTCGACTCTGTATTACAATGGAGAGTATAAACCCAGCGCATACTTCTTAGCATTTGCGAACCTCACTGGCGCGCCTACGATTGCTAGCAACTTGTCGCAGTTAACGAACAACACAGGTTTCATTCGTTACGACACAAATACAGGCAAGATGATCTACGACGGTAGCAGTAATATAACTATGCTATCTGATTACGTCAACGAAGGCAGTGTAAATAAATTTTACACTGAAACTCGTGCAGACGCTCGGGTCAATGCGCTGTTTGGTGGACTATACAACACGTATAATAACACATTCGACCAAGGCACATCTTCAGATAGTTTGAGCGGCCAAGCTGGAACGTTCGTATCGCTGGAAGGAGTATCACCCCAAACTCAGTCGAAGAGTGTTAGGATTTCTGATATAAATGTGAGAACAGCCTTCGCCGTTGGACAAGTTCTGCGCCTCTATGGCGCATCGACAGCATACGAAGCAACCACTCTCACATCTGGATTATCGCTCACTGTAGCAGGCTTTTTAACTGAAGTACCGGACACACCTAATTATACAAAATTGTCATATAAGATTTCTGAGTTTGATGTCGCAACTGGAGAAATTTCTCCTGCCAGTAGTGCTGCGATTGCTACTATTAAAACTCCCACTGAATTGGGTAGTACTGCCACATTAGACGCATTCAACGTTACAAACTTTATTAGACTAAACTTCACCAACACTCCTGCTGATAAAGGCATTGCCGTTTATCGCCAAGTGGGCGACACCGCCGGCTATAAGCTTGTCGCAGTTCTAGGAAGAAAGGAAGTTGATACAGGCTCGTGGATCGATTACTATACGTTTGACTATACTGATTGGTCAGGTAAAAACCCCGCTGACAACTCATACACGAGCGTGACACATTTCCCATTGACACCACCATCTTCGGCCTTACGTGGCTGGGTAGATAAGACTATCGTGTCCATAACCGATACCTCTACCTCATTCGATCTCGTATTAGACGATTATGTGTTTATTAACCAGAGCGAATCTGTGGCAATCTCACATAACGACACATCGCTCATTCGTGACGCCATCACGGCAAAAATATCTGTGGGCAAGAAGAGCATCGTGTTGAATGCTAAAACATATAACACAGCCCAACTTAGTGTACCAAACAACTTCGGCTTAGTCGGAACATCTTACATTACAAAGATTAGAAAGCTTCCTTGGACTGGTGGTGAAGCAGAAACAGATAACGCCAAGTTAATCATATCAACAAGTAGCACTAACGCAACTGGCATCTCTATCGTCGGTGTTGACCTTGATGGCAACTTTACAGAACAGTTCTTGTTTGCCGACTCTACAACATTCAATAAAAACTACATGTTAGATTTTGGCACTGGCTGCGACTCGCTTCTGTTAGACAGAGTTCGCATTAAAAATGTGCCAGCTGGAGGCATCTGGGCGAGATCGCCAGTCGAATTAAAAATGAATACTAGTGAAGTTGTTAATAGCGGCATCACGGATAGGTACGATTACTCTCCTCTAGTAGTAGATGGTGGAACGACTACCATGATCACGGGTAATAGATTCGAGAACTTCACCGATTATGTTGATGTATCTGTAACAAATAGGGGAGTTGTGTCGAATAATATTATTAGAAACTGTGGATCTGGATTGTTTGTGTATGGATCAACATTCTTCTTGTCTTCGCCTAACGTTCTTATGGGACCTGCGAACGAGTATCTTCCTACACCAGATATATTGAATAGCGAATACGATTCGATTAACATTGATCTGTATGAAGCGGCAGCATCTAATGATGATTATCAAAGCCTTATTCATGTTTATCAAGAAAATGGTTCGGCGTATAACCTGTCTCTATCAGAGTCGGGTTCTTCAATCGAATACAGAGCATTCTTTATTTCTAAGTCTGCTCAGGGCGTTGAAGAAATTTACGGAACAACTTATACTCCTGCTAACTTTACCGTTGGTAAGAGATATGTAATCCTGTCGTTAGGCACCACCACATTACAGGCTGACTGGAACACAGCGGCTGGGACGAGTGGGCACGTATTCGATGTTGGGTCTTCTTTCATCTGTGCTGTCCCGAGTTCTGGAGATGGTACTGCCACTAGCGGCGGTGTTGACGGCATCACGATCAATGATAGACCGGCTGGAATGGATAGGGCTCTTGGACAGTTTGCGTTTGATATATCTAGTGCCACCGTACAGTCAATTAAGACAGGTAACGGCGCTTACAGCTATTCGACGTTAAAAGCAGCTAATGAATTACATCAAGGCATAGGGTGGTCAGCTTCGTATCGCCATGAAGTTACCGCTGCCACGATAGAGGGAACTGGATCTTGGTCCGGTGACACCTATAGCATTACTACAGTAAGTACATTGTATTTGGCACTCAATCAAAGAGTCAGATTCAAAGGATCGACACACTACGGTTGGTCTAACCCAAATAACGTATTCGAAGGCACTGTTCAGTCTATTGGTGCAGAAGACGGAGGAGAAAGGACAGTGGTTATAAAGTTCCACGGCGCTGGCAGTGGGGCTGGCCTGAACGTCGGGGCTGGCGGTTCACTAAATATAATCGATACCTTTGTGATGGCACAAGGAAGGATAATCTAATATGTCAAGCATAACGAATGTAAATAATAATGCTAGTGTAGTAAACGTGGGTAGAACTACTCCTGTTTCACCGGGGCCACAACCCGCAGGGAAATCTATTCCGGTAGTCATGGCGTCAGACCAGACACCCATTCCCGTAGTAGAACAGAATAAAGTTCAATCCGAGGTCGCTCTTTCTCTCTTGGGTATTCCTCGGGCTGAAGTTGCTTTGGGTATCTTCGCAGACGTTAACACGTATGACGTTAACCCGTCTGAGTGGTCGCTTAGTCCCGAGTATCATGTTCCCGGTTACGGAATCAAGCACTTACCAAACGAAGCTGGCGCACTTGTAGAGGCTCCACGTAATAAAAGTGCTGTCTTGACATCTAAACGCTTCTTCAGGTATCAACCTGGTCGTGTATCAGCCGCAACGTTTGGTATTAAGTCAAGCGTATCGCAAAAATCTTTTTCACAGAATCCCTCTATTCGTAAATTCGGTATCTACGATAACTTTGATGGGTACTTCTGGGAAACAAGGGACAATAGCCAAGAAGACAACTTCTCGGTTGTAAGGCGCTCACAGTCTCTTATTAAATCACCCAATTCTCCCTATGGTAACGCTGACTCAACCGATCCGCTTCTATATCGCGGCGGTGATCCAACGGGTAGTGTTCAAGTTACCCAGAACGATGACTATCGTATTGTAGGTCTAGGTGCAAGTGAAGCCGCTACCACCATTGCCGCTGATAATCTTCCTAAAGATAGAAAGCTTGTTCAAGATAGCCGATATGCTATCATCGACGCTGCCCTAGCAAAGATAACGGGTTCTAATCCAGACTTTTATTCGGATCTAGCGACGCTTCTTTCACTACCAGGCACTGCTTCAACCATCGAATTGAAGTGTAAACGTGACCTCGACTACTGGATTGATTTCTATCTGCTTGATATGCAGTGGGGCGGTGATGGTCACACAAGAACAAACACCACAAACTATGGCACAGCACTTTTGCCCTATATTGCGAAGTTTGAAAGACCTATTCATGCCGCATTAAAAAATGCTCTCAATGGAGGTAGCACTTGGCCTACTGGTAGCACTCTTACCGGGCTTACAGGCACTATCACTGTTACGGGTTACTCTTCTGCTAGTCTATCTAATGTTGGATTAGCTAAAATCAATGCGCTTACAGATATTGCGACCGATGCCTACGCTGGAACCGGCACTTCTCTTTTGACTCAGATGTCAGGCGCAAACTATGGTTCAAAGGGCAAGTTCGAAACAATCATGGACTCTAAGTACCACTACTGGGCTTATGTTGTTTCAAGTAAGACAGAACTTGGTGTGGCAATCACATACACCCCGCCAGCGCCTGGAGATGGATTAAGTGCTGGTCTGACAGCCGCAGACATTAAGTATAAGTGTG
>Ga0114995_10000333_pt1 | contig 32264 bp, 25 predicted proteins | sample ArcticOcean_MG_C_11_FD_87038 | JGI IMG/M metagenome (GOLD analysis project Ga0114995, IMG submission 87038) | Marine microbial communities from western Arctic Ocean - ArcticOcean_MG_CB2_154 | ecosystem: Environmental > Aquatic > Marine > Oceanic | place: Arctic Ocean: Canada Basin | collected... | reverse complement strand
TTAAATTGGTGAAAATTTTTGATAAGGACTACCAGGCCCAGTCTGTAAAGGAGCGTATTGAAAGTGTCATCAGTATTGAATGAATCGAATCCCGTGTTAAATCAGGCTGTTAATTTAACTGGCCTGGGCCCAGCAGTGGCGGTAGTTCAACTAGTTAGCAAGCTGAGTGTCGAGGACAATTTACTAGAAACGGCATTACAGATCCAACGCGCTAGTGTACAAGGTGCACAACTTATTATGCTACCTGAGAGCTTTGCAGTGTTTGGTGATCCTCAAATGGTGTCGCATGGCGCAGCAGCTAAGCCACAACAGGGATTGCGGCTGTGGTTGTCACAGCAAGCTAAAGCCAACAAGGTATGGCTTATTGGCGGCACTATACCTTGCCAGCAGGGTATACGAGATATAAATAAGGTACGTTCAGCCTGTTTTGTTTATGACAGCGAAGGATGTGAGGTTGCTCGTTACGATAAAATTCATATGTTTGATGTGGATATTGCCGACAGTCATGGGAGTTACCGTGAATCAGACACTTTTGAAGCTGGCGATAATCTGGTAGTAATCGACACGCCTGTAGGTAAGGTAGGGTTGACCATTTGTTATGATTTGCGTTTCGCTGAGATCCACGCCAAACTAGTTGACCTAGGTGCGCAGATTATAGTCAATGGTGCCGCCTTTACTAAAACTACAGGGCAGGCGCACTGGCATACGTTATTGCGTGCGCGGGCCATTGAGACTCAGTGTTATTTTTTAGCGGCCTCTCATGGAGGCCAGCACGATCATCGGCAAACCTATGGCCATTCAATGATTATAGATCCTTGGGGAGAGATTCTAGTGGAGCTAGGAGAAGGCCCTGGTTTTGCTGTGGCGAGAGTGGATTTAGATTACCTACAGGCAATAAGAAGTGCTTTTCCATTACAATCGCAACGAAGATTAAAATAAAAAGCCAGCAAACTAGCTGGCTTTTTATTTTAGAGTTGTGTTAGAACTCTTGCCATTCATCATCACTATTTGCCGTAGGCGCCGGTCTTGGGGTAAATAACGGCGTTGTGATTTCTGCCAAGGCTGCTTTGCCAAACACTTGCTCAGCAGATTTTAGTGGTGCAGCAGTTGGGGTATTGATACCAGAAGTGCTTACTTTAAAGAAAGCAACTTGATCTGTAAGTACTTTAACTTGGTTGGTTAATGAATGGCTAGAAGCTGAAGACTCATTGACTAACGTAACGTTTTGGTGGTTAATATTCTCTAATTGAATCACAGCAGAGTTGATCTGGTTAACTACAGTAGTTTGCTCACTGGTAGCAGTGGCAATATTAGCTACGATATCGCTTACCTTAGTGATCGACTCACTAATAGAGGATAAAGACTCGCCCGTTTGGTTCACTAAACTACGACCTTCTTGTACCTTGTTGGAACTGTCTTGAGTTAGTTTTTTGATGTCCGTGGCTGCATCAGCCGCTCGCTGGGACAGGTTACGTACTTCGCCAGCCACTACTGCAAAACCTCTACCATGTTCACCGGCTCGGGCCGCTTCAACAGAAGCATTAAGCGCGAGTAAGTTAGTCTGGAAGGCAATGCTGTCAATCAAGGTGATAATAGAAACGATTTTTCTGCTAGACTCTTCGATATCACTCATGGCCTGTACGGCCTTGTAGACCACTTGCACACCGCTGGATGAGTCTTTTTGTGTGTTTGTTACTAGGACGCTTGCCTCATTGGCACGGTCGGCGTTGTGTTCAATAGTGGCGGCCATTTCTTCCATGCTAGCAGATGTTTCTTCTAATGAAGCGCTTAGTTCATTGGTGCGTTGGGAAAAATGGCTAAGCGCATTGGCGTTTGAGGCCACACTGTCTGTTGCTTGTTGTACAGCAGAAACGGTGTTTTCCATGTTCTCAATGGAGCTATTAAGTGCCGATTTCAATTCATCTAAGTGGCCTTTGTATTGGCCAGTAATACGATGAGTTAAATCGCCATAGGCCATTTTCTCTGCTATCGATGTGGTTTCAGTGAGGGCTTCTGCAATAGAGCTGATAGAGTTATTGACGGCCATTTTCAGTTGATCTAAATCGCCTTTAAGTGGGGTGTTTACTCGTAAATCAAAATCACCTAACGCGGCTGCGTTCATCACCTGGTTAATTTCACCAATAGCCTGTTCCATGGTTTCCATAGTATGGGTGAGCATGCTGCTAAAGTTGCTTGCAATTTCTACACCTTCTAAGCGATAACTAAAGTTACCCGTAGAAATGGCGTTTAGCACATCCTCAAGTGCCCCCATAGTCTTCTCTACATTGTCTGCAGAACTGTTTACACCGTCTTTTAGGGTACCAAGGTCACCCTTGAGATCAAGTTCAATACGATTGTCAAACTGGCCTTGGGATACGTCTGTTACAACCTTGTTGGCAGCACCAAGGGCATTTTCTAAGGATTCTAAATGGTGGTTTGCGGCCAAGGCCATTTGACCTATTTCATCTTTTGAGGTGATGTCAGTAATACGTAATGCGAAGTCACCAGTTTTATCTAACTGGTTAAATACCCCAGAAAGAGAACGGATAGGGCGGCTAATAGTGCCAGAAAATAGGTTGGCCAGTAGGACGATAAAAATCAGGCCGGCAACACCAACAATAAGCATAACTATTTTCAAACTTAGAATACTAGAAAACGTTTCTGCTTCGTCAATTGATGACACTAAAGCCCATGTGGTACCTAGTATATCGACAGGAGTGTATGCCGAGATTACGCGGTGGCCACTGTAATTGATGAGGTGCTGAATGCCAGAATCACCTGCTAGTGCAGCCGTTACAGCTTCAGAGTCTATGCGGCCTAATTGAGTGTTAGCAAAGGATGACTTAACGCCGTTGTTTAGAGGGTCTAGGTAGGAGTCTGAGCGCATTAAGTAGTCTCCACCTACTAGATAGGATTCACCTGTATTGCCCATGCCTGCACGTCTACTCATAACTTTGTTGATGCCATCTAAAGGTATTTGTAAGGCCACGACCATTTCAGTTTTGCCAGATGTGTTTTTAAGAGGCATGGCGATAAAACTTGCTGGATCGCCATTACTCGGAGCATAAGGTGCAAAATCGACAAATCCAAATTCACCCGTTTGCATAACCTCGCCAAACAATTTGGCTAGATTTGAGTCTGAGTAAGTACCGTTGATTAAGTTGGTTTGAAAATCTGCTTCTTTAGCAGCAGTATAAAAAATATAGCCGTCTGGGTTGATAAGGAAGAGGTCGTAATAACCGGTTTTTTCAATGTAGATGTTGTAATAGTCACTTTCGTCAGCGGTATACTTTGGCTCAAAGGCTGCGACGTTGTTCTTGTCTGACAACAGGGCTCTTTCTAACGTTTCCCTGAGTACATCGAGGTCACTTTTAGTCGATTGGAAGTACTCTTCAATCTGAGTTTTTTTAATACTGCGTACAGCCTCGAGTTCATTGAAAGACGCTTGTTCTAGAGCGCTGGACGAGCTTTGAATGGAAATGGCACCTAGCATCGCAAATGGAATAATGCTGACTAATAAAAATGCTGTGGTCAGTTTTTTTCCGATATTTAGATTAGTGAACCAGTTCAACATGCGGGAGTTCTCTGAATGAAGTGCTTTGAAAAATTTTGCAAAGCACTCGATCGTGGGTATTTTGAGTAGATAGCCTACACTGCTAGAGGGTACATAACCAGTCTCCCGCTCAAATGATCAGCATAATTTGACAGCACAAGTATCTATGAGGGTTGCAGTAGTACTTCAAGTTGAAGTGTTCTTGTAACCCTATGAAAAGGTATGCTGTTTTTTGTACTTAGTTTTTAATGGGGCTACCTAAATCTAGCATGCTAACTATGCGAGCTTGGGTTTGGCTAGATTGAGCTAGGCGTAAAAATGACTCTCGCTCAGCATCATACAAGTCCTGTTCGCTCATCATAGTGTTGGCTTTTATTTTACCACCGGTAAAAATACGTGCTAATTCAGTGCCTACGGAAACGTCATGTTGGGAGATTTTACCTTGATCTTCAGCTTCGAATAACCAATCCATCATTTCACGATAAGTACCTTCGCCAGCCATAGGCAATGGCTTACGAGGCTTAGCTTTTTTGACTGTATCAAGTTGTGATAGCGCTTCGCTTAATAAGCGGTCTCTATTCATCATGTATTGATCTTCAGGGTAAAGCATCGCCTGTTCAGTGGCTTCTATAGGTGATTTCGCAGTCCAGCCATAACCTACAATCATAAATGCTTTCCATGCTGCCGCTTTAATGTCACCTAATACCTCATACCAACGGTATAGGTATTCTTTACAACCACCGCCACCTGGTACCACGCCAACACTAGATTCTACCAAACCCATCACTGAGTTGGCATGCCCAATCACGTGGTCAGCGGCTAGCACTACTTCAAAACCACCTCCAATAGACATGCCAGCAGGTGCCGCAATTACCGGCAATGGGCACGTATTAATGGCGTGCATGGTTTGCTGAAAGTGATTAAGAAAATTATCCATACCGGTGTAATCTTCTGTTTCAAAAAAACCACGAAAGGCCACTAAATTAACCCCACAGGAGAAATGCTGAGCATCATTGTGCAACACAACACCACGTAATTTAAGGCTTTGCGCGTGTTCCAGAGCGTGGCGAATAACATCCATAGATTCTGTATCTAAGGCGTTGGCCTTAGAGTGAAATTCTACAATTGCAGCGTTGTCATGCACAAACCAACTGGCTTTAGCGTTGCTAAATTCAGGCGTTAAGGTTTGACGTAATTCAGAGAAACGTAACACCCCATCAGGGCGCTTTATAACAGCATAGTCACCGCTTTCATCTAAGCTACATAGTTGCTGGTCGATAACTTGGTAAAAGCCTTGTTTCTTAGCCGCTAGTAACAACATAGGTGCTACTGAGCGGCCTTCTTTCTGCATGCGATCAACAACGCGTTGGGCGCCGATTTGATCTAATAATTCAAACGGGCCATAAATCCAGTTGTAACCCAATTTCATAGCGTCGTCGATGGGCAAAATGTTACTGCCGATCTCTGGGATCAGTGAGGCTGCGTAGTTTAGCGTGCTAGACAACACCTGCCATGCGAAGCGTCCGTAAGCGCTATCCTCATCTAATAACACGGCTACGCCTTCAGCTTCGGCTTGTTGTGCTAAGGTCAACTGTAAGCGAGTGGTTGGTGTGTATTCACCACTAGCCAAGTTCAGTACTTCTCTGCCAGCATCAGTGTCTCGGTAAAAGCCTTGTCCGCCTTTATTGCCCGTTTGTCCGTTGGCAACCATTTGGGTCATTAAAGGAATAGGTTTTGCGTATTGGTGGAACTCATCACCTGCGGGCAAGATACTTTCTAGGCTCTTGGCAACGTCGGCCATGAGGTCGATGCCTATTAAATCGTATAAACCAAATACGCCAGTTTTAGGGATTCCCATAGGGCGGCCAAATAAGGCATCGGCTTCGGCTGGTGATAAACCCATATTAAAGGCGGTATGTAAGGCGCATTGAATGGCAAATACGCCCACACGGTTGCCTAAAAATCCTGGGGTGTCTTCACAAACAACCACACCTTTGCCTAACTTGCTTTCACAGAACTGATCTAAAGTGATGATGACATCGTCACGGGTGTGTTCGCCGCGTACAAGTTCTAACAAGCGCATAAAACGCACTGGGTTAAAGAAATGGGTGATGGCAAAACGCTCACAAAATTCCTGAGGCATACCTTGAGTCAGTAAGCTGATAGGAATAGTGGATGTATTTGAAGTAACGATAGTGTCTGGGCCAGTAATGGCATCAATACGTTTGTATAAAGCTTGTTTAATGTCCAAACGCTCAACTACCGCTTCAGCGATCCAGTCACAATTAGCTAGCTGCTCAAAGTCGTCTTCCGTATTACCACAGTGAATAAGTTGGCCGGCTTCATTGCTCATTAAGCCTGGTGAGGTTGGGTTGTTTAGGCGTTTAAAGCCTCGTTCGGCTAAGGCGTTAACGCTGTCTCCAGAACTGGGAAGGTCTAATAACCATACTTCTACGCCAGCGTTAGCCACTTGGCCAGCAATGCCTGCGCCCATTGTGCCAGCGCCTATAACCGCCACCTTCTTGATAGGTGAGGTTGCAGATAATGAATTGTTGATTAGCTTGGCCATGGTTATTTCTCTACCGACTGGATAAATATTTTCATAATTTTAAGGCTTTGTTTTGGAGCTTCCATCAGCAGCATATGTCCTGATTCCTCTACCACTTGCGCGTGTGTATTTAAGTCTTGAGCTAGTTTTAAGCCTTCTCTTTTTGGTGTCATACGGTCTTGCCCCGCGAGAATAACACAGCTTGGGCAGCCTATAGAGGCTAACTGCTGTGCTCTTTGAGCGCCTTTGGTGTAGTCATTGCAAGCAGTAAGATCTATGGCTAAAGGGTTGTTAGCCATAATGCGCGCACCGATGCCAATGGGTTGCATGCCGGGCACGGCGCTAGCGCCATATTGATGTTGGGTACCAAAGCCCCATTGCAGCATCATTGCGGCGGCGGCTTTAGGATTGGTTTGCGCAGTTTCTACTAAGGCGGGGTTCACTGGTATAGCACTGGCTGTGGCCAGAGCAGTCACTGATTTAACGCGATCGCCCAGTAATACCGATGCCTCTAAGGCTACAAGAAAACCTTGTGAGTGACCAACTAAATGCACATTATTTACTTTGGCGGTATCTAAGGCCTGTATTAGCCAAGCGCCCATGGCTTCGATGCTAGTGAGCGCTTCACCATCAGACAAGCTGTGAGCTGGAAAGTCTGGGGCGAATACACTATAACCATGAAAGGCAAACCAGCGGGCCTGTAATGCCCATCCGCGATGATCTGTACCAGAACCGTGTAATAACACAACGGTGGGTAGGCTTGCATCAAACGGTTTACCACCTGTGGCGATAAAGGTGTTAGCGTTATCAACTTGAATATACATGGTTACGCCTCCGCCTGCATGGCCACAACTTTGGCCGCTGCCCGTAATCCTAAACCAAAGTCAGATTGGATGTCTTTAATGGTTTCAATACCTACGGATACCCGAATAAGGTCTGCGCTGATACCCGCTGCCAGAAGGTCTGCTTCACTCAAGCGTGAGTGAGTGGTGCTGCCTGGATGCAATACTAAAGTACGCGAGTCACCTACGTTGGCTAAGTTAGACGACAATTGTAATGCATTAATAAAAGCGGCGCCGGCGTCGCGCCCGCCTTTTACACCAAAAGTGAGCATAGAGCCTGCACCTTTGGGAAATAGTGTTTTGGTATGCGCTTGGGCATCAATATCTGGGTGGTTAACCCAAGCCACTGTATCTTGTTGTTGTAGCCAAGTGACCATGGCTTGAGCATTAGAAACATGTTGCTGCATGCGCAGGCTTAACGTTTCTAAACCCTGCAATAATAAAAATGCGTTATGAGGCGTCATTGCTGCGCCTATGTCACGCATAGATTCGCAACGAATGCGCATGGCTAAAGCAGCAGGGCCAAACTCTTCCCAAAAATTCATACCGTGGAAAGGTTCGTAAGGCTGCGTTAGTGTTGGGAAACGACCACTTTTAAGCCAATCGAAATTACCGCCATCTATCACTACACCACCCACAGCTACGCCGTGACCACCAATCCACTTAGTTACAGAGTGCACTACAACATCGGCACCATGTTTAATGGGATTGTTAAGGTAAGGTGTAGCAAAGGTAGCATCTACAACCAAGGGTACGCCTTGAGCATGGGCGGTTTTGGCAATAGCTGGTAAGTCAGATACGGCAAGGCCTGGGTTGCCAATAGACTCACAAAATACCAACTTGGTGTTGTCTTGTATGGCATTAGCTACTGCTTGCTGGTCATTAATATCTACAAAAGTACAGTCGATATTGAACCGCTTAAGAGTGTGTTTAAGCAGTGTAATGGTAGAGCCATATATTTGTGCAGCACTAACAATGTGATCACCAGCGGAGCAAAGACTAAAGAAACTCACAAACAAAGCACTCATGCCAGACGCCGTACAGATAGCCCCAGCACCGCCCTCTAAAGCCGCTAAGCGCTGCTCTAACACAGCAACAGTGGGGTTAGTGATGCGACTATATATGTGTCCACCTTGTTCTACATTAAATAGTGCAGACGCTTCGTCTACACTGTCAAACACATAAGAGGTGGTTTGATATATAGGCACAGCCCTAGACCCATGATCTGATTCCGGCTGGTAACCGCTGTGTAGCGCAATGGTATCGGCGCCTAAAAACGAGGATTTGCTCATAGCGTTGCCTTGTGGGGTTAATTTGGTGTTAAGCCTAAAGCCTCAAAGTTAAACGGAAGGCTGGTCAGTTCGCCTTGTAATACTCCACCCTTTGTATCTACATCAATCGTTAGGCTATCGCCCAAAACGGGCAACGAACATAAGACAAACGCTAAGTGTACCCCATATTTAGGCGAATAGGCTTGGCTGGTGATTTCACCAACCCATACGTCACCTAAATAGACATCTGTATTAGAAATAGTACATTCCTGGTGAATGACTAGGCCCATCAGTTTTTTCTGAGGCACATGTTGGCGCAGCGCTTTTAACGATAAGCTATTAATGTCTGAGTCTAAATCTACGTACTGGCCCAAACCACATTCAAAAGGTGTGGTGTTATAATCCATGTCATTGCCTAAGGATAATAAACTACTTTCAACCCGCTCAATACCATTTGGACAGCCTGGGCCTACATTCAAATCTTGGCCTTTCTCAAAAAACTCATCCCATAATGGACCAGCAAGGCTGGCGTCATTGACATAAATTTCAAAACCACCCTGTTTGCTCCAGCCAGACCGAGCCACCTGCATATCCACACCTTGGTAGGACATAGGTTTAATACCAAAGAATTTAATGTCGCGTACGCTTTCACCAAAAACCCTAGCCATTAAATCTTCCGCTTTGGGGCCTTGCACTGCGAGAGGCCAAATGTCCGGTTCAGTCACAGTCACGTCTAGATTAAAGCCGATGGCTAAGCCCTGAGCCCACAACATAACGTCAGTATCAGCAATGGATAACCACCAATCATTTTCTGTTAGTTTGATAGCAATTGGATCATTAACCATGCCACCTTCGGGGTTGCACAGTGGTACATAAAAACAGCGACCAATGCGGGCTTTGGACAGGTCTCTGGGCGTCATTAGTTGGATCAAATGGTAGGCATCAGGGCCACTGATCGCTACTTGTTTTTCAGCTGCCACATCCCATACCTGCACATGCTCGCACAAATGCCAATAATCAGCTTCCATACCACGAAAGTTAGCTGCTAGTAAGGTATGGTTGTAGATAGTATAAGCATGCACACCCGCAGCCTCTACACGGCTAGTAAAAGGCGTAGCACGTGTGCGTCGAGTGATAGAAAGGTTGGAGGTTGACAGGCGAGTGATGGCAAGTTCTGTGTTCATAGGATACGACCGATCAAGATTATAGGGTAAATATGTCGGCGCAATATACGCCTGCAATCCGTATGGGGAAATAGACAGGCCTAGTCAGTCATTTATAAGACTGGCTAGACTTAATTGTTCTAAAATAGACTAGCGACATGCCATGAGGCCCAATGCTTCAAAGTTGAATGGAAGGCTGGTCAAAGTGCCGGTGGCTTTGCCTTGATCAGTATTCACCTCTACTGTGGTGGCGCCATTTAAGGCTGCTAAGTCACACATAACAAAGGCTAAGCGACGCATATACTTGGGTGAGTAAGCTTGGCTACGAATGTCACCTACTAGCTGGTCGCCAACAAAGACATTTAAATCGCCTAAGCTGCGGTGATACTCCAGCACTAATCCCATCAACTTTTTGGTAGGCGTGTGCTCTTTCAGTGCAGGCAAACTGAGGCTTGTTACATCGGCGTCTAGGTTTATATATTTATCTAAACCGATTTCAAATGGCGTGGTGTCATGGTCCATATCGGTACCAAAGGACAGAAGACCACTTTCGATACGTTCAATAAGGTTAGGGCAGCCTGCGCGCACGTCTAGATCTTGGCCTTTAGCAAATAACTCATCCCATAATTGAGTGCCGATTTCGGCATTATTCACAAACACTTCAAAACCGGTTTGTTTGCTCCAGCCAGAGCGAGCTACTTTCATACGTTGGCCGTTGTAAATAAAAGGCGCAATAGCAAAAAAACCAAGCGCTTTGATACCATCGCCAAATACGCGACACATCAGCTCTTCAGCCTTAGGGCCTTGTACTGCTAGTGGAAAAATATCAGGTTCTCTTACTTCAACGTCTAAGCCAAAGCCAACGGCTAGGCCTTTAGCCCAAAGTAATACGTCGGAGTCTGCAACAGACAAGCGCCAATGACGATCATTCACCTTAATGGCCACAGCATCGTTCATCATTTTGCCCTTTTTCATCACACATGGGCAGGTAGTAACAACGGCCTACTTTGGCGTCGCTCAGGTCTCTTGGTGTCATGTATTGAGCCAGCTGGTTAGCCCCAGGCCCCATAAGTGTTACTTGCTTTTCACAGCTAACGTCCCATACCTGTACGTTTTCGCACAAGTGCCAATAATCCACCTCGATACCTCGGAATGAAGTGGCTAATAAGGTATGGTTGAACACTGTGTAGCCACTGGCACCAGCAGCCTCTACGCGGCTACTAAAAGGGGTGCGGCGAGTACGGCGAGAAATGGACAAATGTGGGCGCATGCAAAAAACTCCGTTGCATAAAAAGTTGCCCCATTTTGCCCGCAATTGACCTAAGCATCAAGCCTTCTTGTTAATGGGAACATTGCCACGTCGCTATGTTCCTTTCAAAGGCGTAAATACACAAATGCAGCGTCTTTTCGAACTCAGTGAAGCAGTCTAACTACTAGCTTTAGGCAGCATAAGTTTGTTCATCAATACTAATGCCTTGCAGCGACGCTTCCAATTGATCCTTGGCTTTAACCATGGAGGCAGCACGAATATGGCCGTAACCACGCACATTTTCAAATAGGCTAATTGCCTCCAAAACATTGCTTTGGTTTTGGGTATTAAGTAACTCAATCAAGCCATCTACTTGGGCTATAAAATAACTTAAAAACTCACGCTCTGATTTGCGTTCCGAGTTATATCTGTATGGGTCTAATACACTTCCACGAATGCCTTTTAGCATTGATAGAGGTTTCATTAGTCGTAACATCCAGCTGCCAATACGGTATTTTTTTGGCTGATGAAGGTGCTTGTTCCAGCCCGCAAAACCTAGTGGAGATAGGTTTAACGAAATGCTGTAATCTCCGGTAAACTCGGCGGCCAGTTTGGCCTTAAAGCTGGGTTCACTAAATAAACGAGCTACTTCATACTCATCTTTTACTGCCAATAACTTAAAGTAGCTAGTGGCTAGTACGCGTAGTAAAGGCTGGCCTTTATCTGCAGGTAAAAGCGCTGTTATTTTATCGTACCATTGATTAAGCTGATGAGTGTATTGGTTTGCTAAAGCTTGGCTTTGATAGGCTACTAAGCGCTGCTGGCGGTCTAATAACAGTTCTTTATAACTGGGTGTGGCTGGTTTTATATGCAACACCTGTGGCTGCTCTACTCCAGCATGAGCTAGTTGACGGCCTAGGTGTAATGCCCTTAGGTTGGCTTGTATGGCCACGTTGTTAAGCTCTACAGCCTGTTTAAGGGCTGTTACAGAGATTGGCACAAGGCCTTTTTGTACGGCAAAACCTAACAACATAACGTTGGCAAATATGGTGTCACCCATTTGTATGAGTGCCAACTGATGGAAATCGAGTTGATGTATATCTTTATGTACATGTTTGGCAATTAAGCTTAGGCATTCGTCTTGTTTGAAATCAAAGTTCGCATCCAATACAAAGTTAGACACTGGAATAAGGTGGCTACTTACTACGGCTTGTGTGGCTTGGCTGCACAAACCCAGAACGCTTGGCGCAACCGTTACTACAGCATCAGCTGCCAGTAATAAATCTGCTCGGCCGTTAACTATGCGTGGAGTGGTTACTTGCTTTGGTGAGCTTGCTAAACGTACATGACTTAACACAGCACCGCCTTTTTGGGCTAAACCGGAAAAATCTAACGTCATAAAGGCATTGCCATCTAAATGCGCTGCCATGCCAAGTAATGCACCAATGGTCAGTACCCCGGTGCCACCCACGCCAGTTACGGCAATGTTAAAGGGTTGGTCTAAATTCATCTGAGGTTTAGGCTCAGGAAGATCCAACAATTCTTGTTTTTGAGTTTTTGGCTTGCGAACTTGCGCACCTTCAACGGTTATAAATGATGGACAAAAACCTTTCACGCAGGACAAGTCTGCATTACAGCTAGATTGGTTTATTTTACGTTTTCGACCAAGGTCTGTTTCTAAGGGTTCTATAGCTACACAGTTAGATTGAACTGAACAGTCACCACAACCTTCGCAAATTTCAGGGTGAATCCAAGCGCGGGTTTTAATAGCCTCAGCCTTACCTTGCTTGCGTAAACGACGCTTTTCAGTAGCACAGGTTTGTTGAAATACGATAACGCTCAACCCCTGTTTTTCACGTAAACGCACCATTACAGTTTCTAGCTCGTCGCGGTGGCCTAAATACACGCCTGCAGCTAGTTCAGACTGTTTAATTTGTTTAGGGTCGTCTGCTAGTACCACAATTTCTGGCACCCCTTCATGAAACAGCTGATGGGTGAGCTGCGGCATGGTTAAGATACCATCTACACTTTGGCCGCCAGTCATTGCTACTGCATCATTAAAGAGGATTTTGTAAGTGATGTTAGCCCCTGCTGCAAGGGACTGACGAATAGCTAAAGATCCGGAGTGGAAGTAGGTGCCATCACCCAAGTTAACAAACTGATGGGCCTCTTTGGTAAAGTGGGCGCAACCTGCCCACATAGCGCCTTCACCACCCATTTGGCTAAAGGTTTCAGTGTTTCGATCCATCCACTGCACCATGAAATGGCAACCAATACCTGCCGCTGCGCGGCTGCCTTCGGGTACTTTGGTAGAGCTGTTATGGGGGCAGCCTGCACAATAAAATGGTGTGCGAGCCACTGGTGCTAAAATCGCAGAACTAGTAGCGTTCTGCTCATCGATACGAGCTATTTGTGTTAGCAGGTGAACCTTGGTATCTGTATCTATGTCTAGTTTCAAAAGGCGTTGCGCTATTACCTTAGCAACCATAGGTACATCGAGTTCCTTATCCAATGGCAATACGCTTTGATCGCTCTCATCGAATTTGCCAATAATACGAGGGCGCTCATGGGTGGCCCAGTTAAATAGTTGTTGTTTGATCTGGTTTTCGATCATTTCACGTCGTTCTTCAACAATGAGAATTTCTTCTAAACCTTCTGAAAACTCACGGATGCCGTGAGGCTCTAAAGGCCATGGCATACCTACTTTATAGATGCTCATGCCCAATTGTGCTGCTTGCTCATCTGTTAAGCCTAGTTCGTGAATAGCTTGACGTGTTTCTTCATAAGATTTTCCTGAAGCCACAATACCAAAACGGGCTTTAGGAGAGGCTAAAGTAACACGGTTAAAACCGTTGGCACGAGCAAAGGCTAGGGCAGCATAGCCTTTGTGGTTTTGTAATCTAGAATCTTGCAACATGCGATCATCAGGCCAGCGTAAATTGAGTCCACCTTCTGGTATTTCAAAATCTTTAGGAATGATAAAGTCCACATCTTCGTCTTGTAAGTTAACTGCTGCAGTGGTTTCTACAGTTTCAGAAATTACTTTAAAACCAACCCAGCAGCCACTGTAACGAGACATAGCCAAGCCAGCCAAACCCATCCATATGTATTCATGAATAGAAGAAGGATAAAGCACAGGCATGGTGGATGACATAAAGGCGTGATCCGATTGATGAGGTACGGTAGAAGATTTTGCACCATGGTCATCACCAGCCACACATAACACCCCACCATAAGGTGCGGAGCCTGCGGCATTAGCATGTTTAAATACATCGCCACAGCGGTCTACACCTGGGCCTTTGCCATACCACATACCTACAATGCCATCGTATTGGGCTTCTTTAGAGAGGTGGAGTTGTTGCGAGCCCCACACCATAGTAGCGGCTAATTCTTCATTAACGCCTGGTTGAAAACGGATGTTATGTTCATCTAAATAGGGTTGTGCCAATGTTAGGGTTTTGTCGAGCAAGCCCAAAGGAGAGCCACGATAACCACTAATAAAACCACCCGTATTTAAGCCTGCAGCTTGGTCACGACGTACTTGGGCCATGGGAATACGTGCTAAGGCCTGCACACCACTCATATACACTTGGCCAGACTGTTGTCGGTAGCATTCGTATAAGTCTTGGGGCTGTTGGGCAAGTGGTTTAGTCATGGCAAGCTGTCTCATACAAGAGGAATGGATTAGGAAACCAGTATGCCTTTGTTAAGTCGGAAAAATATTGCGTGTTGTTGTAGAAAAATACAGTAATATGAAATATTATTGATTTATTTATTAATAAAACAGGACATTTGTCCTAGTTTGGTGGGATATGAAGTTAGACTCCTTTGATATCAAGATACTACAACAATTGCAAAAAGATGCCAGCCAGTCGGTACATACTGTTGCAGAACACGTAGGCCTATCTCATACACCTTGTTGGAGGCGTATTAAACGCCTGCAAGAAAGTGGTGTAATTAGTGCTAACGTGGCCTTAGTGGACGCTAAAAAAGTGGGCCTAGGGGTGGTGGTTTTTGTAACGGTGAAGCTTAACAATCATGATGAACATTTGTTGGCGCAATTTGAAAGCGCAGCCGTAGCCATGGATGAAGTGATGCAGTGCTACATTATGTCTGGCGACGTGGATTACTTATTACGCGTAGTAGTGCAATCTATAGAGCAGTATGAACAAACGCTAAAACGTAAATTAGTTAAGTTACCCGGTGTTGCTGCGCTTAATTCTAGCTTTGCTTTGCGAGAACTAAAAAATCAGCATTTATTACCGTGGCAGCTCGTGTCCACAGAAAAGTAGCAGGTTAAATCCTAAGGATTAAAAGCCACGATGGTAATCTAAGGCGAAACCATAATGTAGTCTGGAACAATACCAGACAGGGCAATGTAGGGGGTCACATTTTGGTTGGCAAACAACCCGTGGCCTGTCACTAGCGCTGTTTTTACACCATATGCTGCGCCACCAAGAATGTCTGTGTGCAAAGTATCACCCACCATTAAAATACGCTGCTTAGGAGTGCTGTCTAAACGAGCGCAGGCTAATTGATATATGTTGGAGAAAGGTTTGCCGAAAAAGTGCAAGGTTACTCCAGTAATGCTGCTCAGTTGGTGTGCAAAATACCCAGGTTCTAAGCTGAAGTCAGATTCCCTAGGCGCCACCAAATCTGGATTTCCCACCCATACTGGACGAGGGTTTTGGCATAAGCTCTGTATCAATAACTGTTGTTGGTGTGTTGTCCAATAGGACGCGCCAAGTAGTATGAAACCACTGACCTTATCGAATGATTCAAGATCGTTACCCAAAGTTATACAGTTTATGGGTAAGGTGTGAACCTGCGAATCGGGCCTAGCCATTACGCCCCAAAGCGCTGTGTTGTTAACGTGGGAAAAAGACTGTTCTAGCTCGTGGCTCAGGGCATCTCGGCTAGCTACAATATGATCTAAAGCAAATGTAAAACCTAAATCTTGGAGTTTTATTTGAGCTTCGCTGGCAGGCAGGCTTGCACCATTGGTTAGTACCATTACCTCTTTGCCGGCTGCCTGAAGAGCTTCCACGGCCTTGGGTGCACTTTTAATAGCGGTCTGGCCAACGTTAAGCACGCCAAAGGCATCTAACAAAAATACGTCAAAATCCTTTGTCAAATCAGTTAGGCTGTCAACCCATACGCTTGCTTTTGGAAAGCTTGCGGTGGGTAGGGTGTACCGAATGGCCTCATAGTGCTCGAAAGCCCACTTAGCAGTTATTTTATTGGTGTCTGGGTAACTTTTCATCACGTAAAAATCAATCCGTTTGGCGCTTTAAAAGGGCTTTTATTTCGGCTATTTCATTGCGTAAATCGGTCATAGACGGTTCACCGTCGGCCATGCGTTCTGCGGCGTTCTCATTTTCCATCACGTTCACAACGATGCCAATCACCATGTTTAAGAATGCAAATGTAGTGAGAAAAATAAAGCTTAAGAAATACCCCCAAGCGTAACCATATACGGTCATTACCTCATACATAACGTCAGTCCAGTCTTCAAAAGTCATTACCCTAAAAAGGGTAAGCATAGAGATGGAAATATCGCCCCACAAAACTGAATTGATACTGGCAAAGAAGGTAGTGCCAACAGCGGCATAAATATAAAAAATAATAAACATCAACATGAGTACATAGCCCAGTTGAGGTAGCGCTTTGAACAGAGAGTTAAGTAGTATACGAAGTTCGGGTACTACAGAGATCATGCGTAATACGCGGAAAATACGAATGAGTCGACCTACTAAAGCTAATTCACTGTCTTCTATAGGAATGAGGCTTACGACCACAATAATAGTATCGAATACGTTCCAGCCGTTAAAAAAGAACCTGCGTTTATTTGGGTCGCCAGCAAATCGGATACTAATTTCTATTAAGAAAAATATGGTTATGCCGATGTCTAAGAAACCAATAAAGCTGATTAGCCCTGGGGGCATAGAATAAGTTTTGGCACCGATCACCAGTGCAGAAAGCAATATCACGCTGACCACAAATAATTCAAATAGTTTGTTAGATCTTATTCTATCAAAATGAGACTGCAAGCGTGATGAAAGCATGGAGAATGGCCCAGTTTATGAGTAATTGGTGGGGTATTATTAACTATAGCGTGTACTTATTAGTCCGCCAAGTAAGATGAAATAAGGGTCACTACTGAGCAGTCACGGCTCAGCATCATGCCAAAACCAAACATTAATCCGCCAATAATAGAGCCGCTGAAGATGGTTTGAGCTGTGATAATTGGTGCTTCGCTGATGTCGCCAGCTCCTCCTTGTAATAGAAGTTGAGTGAATACAATGGTGACACTTAAGCTGAATAGCCAAGTATAGCTAGCACTGCTGAATCTGATCACAGATAAATCCAGCACCAATTTACGCAGACAAAAGTTTCTAAGGGTTACAAATATACCGAAGGCTAAGCCCATGGCCAAGCCTAGGTATAGTTGTAAAGGCTGAGTGCCAACCTCAGTGATGAACTGTTCGTAATCCATAAAGAATTTAGCCAAATAGTAATGTTGACTAATTATAGGGAATCTTAGGCTAAAAATCACGATACTTAGATTTTAACGTGCTAGCTATGGCTGCATGTAAATATACCTGTAATTCGCACGTAAATTAAGCTCAGTTTTAAGTCTGTCCTTCTCCATTTCGAGGCGTTTAACGCGTTTTTTTAAACTCAGCTATTTCCCGTTGTGTTTTGGTAATCAGCTTGCCAGCAGTAAGCGAATCTTCACATTCAGCCTTCAATTTCCTAACCCACTTATCAAGGGTGGAGTGGCCCCAAGTTTATAGCACCAGCCGCTTCTCGAATGGAGTACCGCTGATCTAAAACGAGTTGAGCACATTCAACGTAAAATTTAGGAGTTAAACTGGGGTCTTGATTTCGCAGTCATCGTGTCACCGTAATGATTTGAGTGCCTGTTAGCACTGCCTATTACGTGACCAAAATTACTGTAACACTTCAATAACCTAGTTTAAAATATGGGTAATAAACTCTTACCAATTTACTAGTTATGATTCAGGTTATGTCTATGGATACCCACAATGCTACTTCTCAAAAGCAGGTGAATCAAGGCCCAGCACAGAGCAACGTGGCTGCACTAGTGAGCACCTTGCAGGAACTACTCCCAGCATCCAGTGTGGTTATGTCTATAGAAAGCCAAAGGCCTTTTGAATGTGATGGTTTGGCAGTATATCAACAACTGCCCTTAATTACGGTTATCCCAGAAACTGTAGAACAAGTGCAAGCTATTTTACACCTTTGTTATCTTCACCGTGTGCCACTAGTACCAAGAGGTGCCGGCACGGGCCTATGTGCCGGAGCTATGCCCCATGCAGAAGGTGTATTATTGGTGATGACCAAGCTCAATAAAATCGTACACATCAATCACCATGCTGCCACGGCTACGGTGCAGCCTGGTGTGCGTAACTTGGAGCTAACTGAAGCGGTGGCGCCTTTTGGCTTATATTACGCACCAGATCCATCTTCACAAATTGCCTGCACCATAGGTGGCAATGTGGCCGAAAACTCTGGTGGTGTACACTGCCTTAAGTATGGCCTTACGGTTAATAACTTACTCCAAGTCACCTTAGTCACTATTGAGGGGCAGTTGATGACCTTTGGCGGTGAAGGTTTAGATGAACCTGGCATGGATCTATTGAGCTTAATGACAGGTTCTGAAGGTTTGCTAGGTGTAGTGGTGGAGGCAAAGGTTAAATTGTTGCCACGTGCGCCTAGAGTGCAAGTACTTATGGCTGCTTATGACAGCGTAACTGCAGCAGGTGATGCAGTGGCGGCGCTCATAGGGCAGGGTATCATCCCTGCAGGCTTAGAGATGATGGACCACTTGGCCATTAGTGCCGCAGAAGATTTTGTTAAAGTAGGTTATCCTACCAGCGCTCAAGCATTACTTATTTGTGAATTAGACGGCACCGATGCCGAAGTTGAAGAACAGTTAGCTTTGGTGACTGAGTGTTTTACTCAGCATGGTGCTTGGAATATTCGTATTGCTAAAGATGATGAAGAAGCTGCAGCCCTATGGCACGGACGCAAAGCCGCCTTTCCTGCAGTAGGGCGCATATCCCCCGACTATTATTGTATGGATGGCACTATACCTCGCAGCCAAGTGGGCTACGTGTTAACTCGTATCAGTGAATTGTCACAAGCTTATGGGCTAAGAGTTGCCAATGTTTTCCATGCTGGAGATGGCAACCTACATCCCCTTATATTATTTGATGCCAGTATTGATGGCGAGCTTGAACAAGCAGAATTACTAGGCGCAGATATTCTTACTTTGTGCGTTGATGTGGGTGGGACTATTACTGGTGAGCATGGTGTTGGATTAGAAAAAATGCCGCAAATGCCCTATCAATTTGGCGATGCAGAGTTGGCTCAGTTTAGGCGCTTAAAAGCAGCCTTTGACAGTGAAGAGTTACTAAATCCGGGGAAGGGTATTCCTACTCTTAAATATTGCCAAGAATACCGAAGCTTACAACATGGGTGATTTAGTATGACCGATTTAATTGGGGAGTTGGTGCAGCAAGTTCAACACGCATATGCCACTAAAACGCCTCTTAAAATAGAGGCAGGTAATACCAAAGCCTATCTTGGTAGAGCAACCTCAGATGAAGTGATTAATGTGGCTGATCATAGTGGTGTGATCAGTTATAGCCCTACAGAATTGGTGATTCGTGCGCGTGCAGGTACAAAAATTTCTCAACTCAATGAGGTGTTAGCCGAGCAGCAACAACGCTTGCCCTTTGAGCCGCCAGCTTTCTCTGGTGAAGCAACTATAGGTGGTACTGTGGCAGCAAACCAGAGTGGCCCTGCACGGCCATGGTTTGGTGGCGTTAAAGACAGCTTGCTAGGTTTAGGGCTAATTAATGGCTACGGCGAGGCGATGCAGTTTGGCGGCCAAGTGATGAAAAACGTGGCAGGCTTTGATGTAACACGTTTGCAGTGCGGCGCTATGGGTAGTTTAGGGTTAATTACCGACGTTTCTATAAAAGTTTTGCCGCAATTTAATGCTGGCCATACACTAACGTTTGAAATGGCCGCAGAAGAGGCTCTAGAGGCCATGTTACGTTGGGCTAACCTCAGCTTGCCCATTACTGGCATGAGTCATGTGCAGAGTAAAAATATGCTCTACATACGCTTACAAGGTGGAGAAAGTGGCGTTGCCAGTGCCAGTCAGCTTTTGGGTGGTGCACAGGTTGAGCCTAACGCTGCAGAAGAATTTTGGCAGGCGGTGAGGGAAGGTCGCCTATTACAGCCACAACACAACCAAACATTATGGCGCTGGAGTGGGCCGCGTGATGCGCCTATTCACAGCGTGCCAAATACATCGTTGATCAACTGGGCAGGGTCAGAACGTTGGGTACTAGCCGATAGTTCAAAACTGCCAGAAAATGGCTTGATACAACACCAAGGTGGTGATCGATTGGCCGAGGTTTATGGTTCAATAACGGGCCCCCAAAAGGCACTGAAGCAGCGTATAAAACATGCATTTGACCCTCATAGAGTGTTAAATGCTGGCCGCGTATATTCTTGGATGTAAACTATGAAAACCATTATTGCTAAAGAGTTTGCAGATCAGCCTAAATTTAACCCCGTAAAAGGTATCCTACAGTCCTGCGTACATTGTGGGTTTTGCACCGCTACTTGCCCAACTTACCTGCTGCTAGGCGACGAGCGTGATAGCCCTCGTGGTCGTATTTATATGATGAAAGCCATGTTTGAGGGCGAGCCAGTCACCCAAGAAACTCGTCATCACTTGGATCGTTGCCTTACCTGTAGAAGCTGCGAAACAACGTGTCCTTCTGGGGTAGAATATGGCCGTCTGGTTGATTTAGGACGAGTGGTAGCAGAGCAAAAAGCGCCGCGTCCTGTGGCCCAAAATATTGTGCGTTGGGGCTTACGGCAAGTGTTGCCCTATCGATCTAGGTTTGGCCCCTTATTTAAACTGGGTCAGTTGGTAAGGCCGGTGTTGCCTAGGGTACTAAAGCAACACATCCCTTCATCCTCTGCCAAACTCATGGCCCCAAAGACTAATCATAAGCGGGTGATGTTGAGTTTGCCCGGTTGTGCTCAAGCCAGTGCTGCGCCTAATACCGACATTGCTGCGGCACAAGTGTTGGACCAGCTTAGCATTACCCTAAAAGTGCTTCATAAAAGTGGTTGTTGCGGTGCAGTTAACCATCACTTGAGTGCCCATGAGAAAGCCCTAGAACAAGCTCGACACAATATTGATTTGGTGTGGCCAGAATTACAGGCAGGGGCAGAAGCGGTGGTGATTACAGCTTCGGGTTGTGGGGCTGCCCTACAAGAGTATGGACACTTACTGCGTTATGACATGGCTTATGCAGACAAAGCCCAGCAAGTGTCGAAGGCGGCTAAGGATGTCGTGGAGATTTTGGCTCAAGAAAACCTTACTGACATGAAAGTAAGGTTACATGAAGAAAGGCTAAACGAAGTAACAAGTGTGGGTAAAATAGCAGTTCATTGCCCGTGCACCCAGCAACATGCCATGCAGTTACCACACAAGGTAAAAGCATTGTTAGATGACCTAGGCTTTGACACCGCAGACACTAAAAATGATCATCTGTGCTGTGGTTCTGCGGGTACTTATTCCTTACTGCAGCCAAAGTTGAGTCATCAGCTGCGAAACCAAAAAATCAAAGATTTAACTGTAGGCAAACCACAGCTTATCGTCACCGCCAATATTGGCTGTCAGCTACATTTGGGTGGTACAGCCAATGTGCCTGTTAAACATTGGCTAGAGCTTTTGGCAACGTAGCAGCAGTTGCCATGCCTAGTGGTCTAGGTTAATTATTGCCCCGGGAGTTGGTGCTGTAAAAAGGGTGGGTGATAAGTTGCGCTCACGTAATGCTTTAGCGAGCATTTTACGTGGATCATCAACAGGCTCATCAGTAAGCATAAAAGTGCCCCAGTGCATGCCAAACGAACGCTTTACTTGTAAATCTAGGGCGATTTGCACTGCCTCATCAGGATTAACATGTTGGTTTTTCATAAACCATCTAGGCTTGTATGCGCCTATGGGGATAAAGGCAAAGTCTGGAGTCCCCATTCGCGCTTGAGTGGCAAGAAAGTCCTTGGAGTAACCTGTATCACCAGCATGGTAAAGTGAAAGGTTAGGACTCTTTAAAAACCAGCCTCCCCATAAACTGGTGTTGCGCCCTGTAACCCAACGACCAGACCAGTGCTGTACTGGCGTAAAAGTAAACTCAGTTTCATGCACTTTAATTGTTTGCCACCACCTAAATTGGGAAACATTAGCCAAGCCTTGCGAATCTAATAGTGTTTTGTCTCCTTGAGGCACTAAAATCACCATGCTAGGGTTATTTTTTTGTAAAGATTTGAGGCTTGGCAGGTCTAGGTGATCATAATGATTATGACTAATTATTACAGCATCAATGCTGGGTAACTGCTCTATTGACATCGCAGGTGGAATTAACCGCTCAGGCCCTGCCCAACCAACAGGTGATGCTCGTTTTGAAAAAATGGGATCAGTTAATACCGTTACATCCCCAGTGTTAAGTAAATACGTTGCGTGCCCAATCCAAATAGCATAATCGGTTGATTGAGGAGTAAGACTCTGCCATGCATCAGAGATTTCAATAGCCAATCGGTCTGGTGTAGGATCTTTCGTGATGCGCCATTCGATCACATCACCTAGCGTTTTTGGCACAGCACTTGGGTCGGTGTTATTAAAGGTTTCATCTACACTACAAGATTGTAAAGTGAGTGTTAAAAATAGGCTAGATATGAGCCACCCTATATGGCTTTTCCTAAATGCTGAAACATGTAAATTCAATGGATACCTCGGTCACTTTAGAATGCTAAAAACACTATTGTACGACCAAAAAAATGTGGTGTAGTTAGTGGCGTAGATTTATGAACTAAGCTAATTATACATTACTGCTAGGTGATAAGTGATTGGTTGAGTGCGTTTAAAAGTGCCCGTTGGAGGGATTATATAGGTGAAGAAATCGATAAATCAGCTATGCCGTATCATGAGTTTTGCAGTGATACCTTTTACTGCCTAATTATTAGCTAAATCAAAGTGTGAAGACATGGTTTTCTAAGCGCAGGCAATCTTTACCTAGTTTGACACAGGTTAGGGGAATTAATTGGCATTGTGTTAGTCTACAGAAGGGACTGTTATTATTACTATTAAGGAAGATTACATGAAAAAATCGACTAAAAAAACCATTCAAAAAGTCACTAAGCAGCTTGCCTTAAACCTTACTTTAACTGCCTCTGGTCTGATGTTAGCCGGCGGTGTGCAAGCCCAAACTATGCTGGTACAAGTATTACAAAAATCTGATGAAATCATGTCTCAGGTTTATAAAGAAGTGCCTGTTAAATCTTGTAGGGTAGAGCAACTGCCTATTTACGGTACCCAAGCTGGAGGTCAACAAGCCTCTACTGCAGACGTGATTGCTAGTGCCATCTTTGGTGGTTTGTTGGGTAACCAAGTTGGAGGAGGCTCGGGTAAAGATGCAGCCACGCTACTTGGTGCTATTGCTGGTGCAGATATAGCCAATAAAAAAGGTAAAAATAAGCAGGTTATTGTGGGCCATAAGCAGCAAGAAGTGTGCGATGTAGAAATGCAGCAGCGCAGTGTGAGCCAGGTAACCGGCTACAAAACCTATATCGAATTTGGTGGCAATATATGGCAAATGACCACCACTATTCCTTACACTACAGGTGAATTTTTAAGTGTTAATGTTGACATAACACCTGCTGAATAATCACTATTGATTATTAGCTAAAGGCTTAATGCTAGTCCCAGTGTTGCTGGGTCTGCATTACCGCCAGACAAAATCACTAATGTGTTTTTACCTTTTACATCTAAACTGTTATTTAAAATAGCAGCTAAACCTACACATCCTCCAGGCTCCACCACAATTTTTAACTGCTGCATACAAATCACCATAGCTGCCAATACGTGTTGCTCACCTACCGCTTTAGCACCTGCCAAATAATGCTGCATTATTGGAAATGTGAGTTCACCTACTATAGGTGTCACTATGGCATCACAAATAGAAGTGGGGGCGTTGTTATTGGCTAGGCGCTGGCCAGCGACTATTGATCGAGCGGCATCGTCATGACCTTCAGGTTCTGCCCCCCAAATAGTAATGTTTGAAAAGTGATGCTTAAGTGCTGTGGCACTGCCGGTAATTAATCCGCCTCCACCAATGGGGCCAATGGCTTGGTCTGGTACTAACCCTAACACCTCAAGTTGCTGAGCAGCTTCTAAACCTAGGGTGCCTTGTCCGGCCATAATATCTACATCATTGTAGGGAGGAATGAGCGTTAGATTGTGTTCATTGGCCAGTTTTAGACCAATGGCTTCACGGTCCTCTGTATTCCTGTCGTATAACACCACTGCAGCACCGAGGGCTTTGGTGTTGAAAATTTTAATCTGTGGAGCATCGGCGGGCATAATAATGGTGGCAGGGACACCGAAATGTGCCGCAGCAGCAGCGACGCCTTGGGCATGGTTACCCGAGGAATATGCCACCACACCAGTAAGTTGGTTGGCTTGGGCAAGTTTGCTGAGTTTATTGAAGGCACCACGAAACTTGAAGGAACCAGTGCGCTGCAAGTTCTCAGCTTTAAATAATACTCGTCCGCCTAATTGTTGGTTAAGCAGGGGTGATTCAAGTAAAGGGGTCATTACTGCGTGCCCCTGGATTCGTTGGCTAGCAGTGATAATGTCTTGGTAATTGATAGCGAGCGTTGTCATAAAATTGTGGTGCCTAGTATTTGTTTTGTTAAGGCTGCATAAGCAATAAATAATGTTATCTCAGATCGATGATGCCTGCAAAAGTTCCTTTAATGTGGAATCCTCCAATACATGTCGATAGTCAAGAGTAGGTTTACTGTTCTAAGTAGCTCTAAATAAAACCTCTAAATAAAAGCTGTGTTATCATGGGCGATTGCGTTTCTATTTGCCGTCACCTTATGACACAGTCCAGCCGTCCAAAATCACAACTTAGGTTACCACCTAATAAACATCAGGTTAAGCAAGCGTTAGCTAATGATGTAGCGCAATTTCTGGCGCGTGGTGGAAATGTAGAACGGGTTAGGCAAGGTGAAACCGCGTTAGTTAATGGCTGTTTTAATCAGCAACGCCCTGCCGTAGCTGTTCCGCTACAAACACGTACGTTGCTGTCGTCTGAAGTTGAGGCTATTGCAAAGCGTAAAGAAGAGCGCCGTCAATCCAAACCTATCCTCGTCCAGGCCAACCGCCGACCCACAAAAAAGTGGATATACGATGACTTTGGTGAACCCTTGCGTTGGGTGTGGGCCTAATTAGTCAGAACCATAAAGTGGCATGAGTGACTTGTATTAATTAGCACCCAGTGCTAATTGCTCACCCCATACGCTGACCCACTTGACTCAATAGGCCAGGCCAAAACAATATTACCAATTCAATCCAGTGCCGAATAAATAAAGAAAGCAGCACAGTTAATAGCATACAACGCGGCTATGGGCAGTGTATTGGCGTGGGCTATGTGGCTGCCCTTGATGTGGTAATTTCCTTGCATAGACAGTAGTGTGCCCGAAACAGGGTTAATGGCGCTACCTAAGCCCCAAGCCGATAGAAAGGTCATGGCCAGTAAGTTTGGGTTAGGCTCTAATGTGAGTAACAGTGGTGCGATCACCGCCATGATCATTATGGCATGAACGCCTAAACGAGCAGCTATCAAACAAAAACCTAAGGTTAAGCAGGCTTCTAGAGGGCCGTAATGGGTAAATGGTAGCCATGGTGGGATTACCTTGAACAACTCACCTAAGCCAATAGCAAATACTCCTGCTGCCAAAAATAACATGATTTCGTTGTGCATGTTGGCCAAGCGGGTAGATATGTGCAGGTGCAGCTGGTTTGTGCGACCTTCGTAAAGTAATACCACAATAACCAGTAACGGCGCACTAATGGCAATGATTTGAGTGATTGCAATGGTGGGCCAAACTTCATGGGCGGTAATCACTGCTATAGCCAATAGTGTAGGAAGAACTAAGCTGCGGCCCTTAAGGGGGTAGCCAGTAAGGTGAGATTCAGGCTCCTGGTGTAGCCAATACAGCATAGCTAGGCTAATAAGACCCATAGGCACACCAACGCTCATTACTGTTAGCATGTTCATGTTTGGCACAAGGCTTAACGTATATGCCATAGCCGCAAAAAACGGTGACCAAAGAGCGCATACGCCAAAATTAATGGTAAGTAGGCTCACTGTACGTGGGTCTATCGTACGGCTATGGCTGAGCTTTTCAGCAATAATTAACAGTGCTGACATATTAATGATGGCGCTAAAAAAATGCCCTGAAGCTAAGGTGCTAATAAGGCCTTTTTTTCCTGCTGGTGGTGATCTTTGTTTGCTTCGTTTGGAGGGGGTGGAAATGAGGCTTAAAAAGCTCACTGCGGCCAGCATGGCTAGCAGTTGAGTATTGCTATTGATAAGCTGAAAAAGTGGTGTAGAGGCGCCATTTAGGAGGCTGTAGCTCAGGCCTGCTAACCCAACTCCAATTAATATCATAGATTGAACTAAACAGCGGCGCGCAAGCAGCCCAAAAGATGAGATCGCAAATCCCCATAGCAGCATTCCAGCAATAAGGTACAGTGGCGGAAATGCCAAAGCTAGCACGCTTAAAAGTGTGCCCGCTGCTAAGCTATAGCCTCTAAGTTGTTGGATCAAAGTGCAGTATTCGAGGAAAGAATTTTATTTAGAGTCACTTGCTCGCGCTGCACTAAAGCTTGCCATGTAGGCAGAGCTAACATACGTTCAAAATAGGCTGATAGGGTAGGCCAATTATTGCCAATCACTTCTCCACCATGCATAAAGCTGATCATCTGGCTGGTGATGGCGACGTCTGCTAAAGAGAAATGATTATCTACAAAGTAGCCCTGAGTCCCTAGCTGGCTGGCAAGGTAGTTGAATAACGGTGGGATATGCTTGGATAAAGTTTCTTGTATCCGCTCTTCATTGGGCGCTTTGCCAGCCATGGGTAGTAACACGCGTTGGCGAAACACTGTGAAAGTAAGTAGGGGAGCCAGTTCGTAATCTGCAAACTTTTCCAACCAGCGCATTTGTGCCCGTGACTTAGCATTGGTTGGAATCATATCGGTTAAGGAGCTGTGATCTAAGGATTCAATAAGGTAATTGCAAATGATGCTGGAATCAGCCTGATACCAGTCGCTTTCTTGAAGTACTGGAATTTTTTTCAGCGGACTGATGCTAACGAAGTCGTCTGGTACAGAGCCAGGTACCACTACCTTAAGAGTGTATTGCGTTTTAGATATCGCTAACAGGTACATAACTTTGCGAACAAAAGGAGAAAGCGGCGCACCATGAAGGGTAAAGGCCATGTTAGCAATCCAAAAATATGAAGTGGTGCTATTGTGGCTGAGGGGCTGCTCAAACTCAAATACTTTACTAATATAATCGGCGGTTACAATAAATAACTAAGTAGTTGAAACAAACACGTTTATTTTCATATTAGTGCTTGACAGAAATTCCTATAATCTCTAATATGCGCTCTCCAGTTTGGTACGGCCAGCAGGCAATATCAACCGCGAATGTGTCCCGTTCGTCTAGTGGTCTAGGACACTGCCCTTTCACGGCGGTAACAGGGGTTCGAACCCCCTACGGGATACCACTATTTTTTGGACTGCAGTTAGCGGTCAGTTGTTTGAATAAAACAACTGACCGCTAACTGCAATTCTAAATGGTAAAGGTTAATCACAAGCCTTCAACAAGTGATATGTAGCGGGAATAGCTCAGTTGGTAGAGCACGACCTTGCCAAGGTCGGGGTCGCCGGTTCGAATCCGGTTTCCCGCTCCATTTTTTAAAACATCAAAAACACTCCCCCTAATTGCTAATTGCAAATGGCTAATGGCTAATTGCTCAATGAGCATTTTCGGCCTTATATCGCCTTGTTTTATCCCCTACAAATAATACATTAAAAATAGCTAGCATGGATGCGTTGATCAATTAGCCGAAAAAGCTATTTGCTGTCTATACGTCAGAAGATTCTTGTCATTAACTATTTAATACACAATATTACCCACATATTCTAATTATCAGTTGACATAATTCAGTAAAATCAATAATATGCGCCCACTCTTTACGGAGTAATAGTGTCCCGTTCGTCTAGTGGCCTAGGACACTGCCCTTTCACGGCGGCGACAGGGGTTCGAACCCCCTACGGGATGCCAACAAAAAGCTTCGTAAAATTAGAGTCTAGGCTCATAGTAGTAAAGGCGAATCACAAGCCTTAAATCAGTGATGTGTAGCGGGAATAGCTCAGTTGGGCGATCGACCGATGCCGTAGGCAACAAAAGCACTGCTTTTGTAGGGAGAGAGCGACAAAATCTTAGATTTTGGCTGGGCAGCGCACGACCGAAAGGTAAATGCCGTGTTCGAGTTACGAAGTTGTATGTAGGCGAATCACAAGCCTTAAATCAGTGATGTGTAGCGGGAATAGCTCAGTTGGTAGAGCACGACCTTGCCAAGGTCGGGGTCGCCGGTTCGAATCCGGTTTCCCGCTCCATTTTTTGGCCGAATGGCAGAGTGGCCATGCACCGGATTGCAAATCCGTTTACCGCGGTTCGACTCCGCGTTCGGCCTCCACTCTCACGGGGCTTGTAGTCATAGTAACAACTACTTGCCTAACACCGCCTAAAATCTCACCTAATATACAGTGTTGTTTATACGCACAGTATTAGGGTTATTTTAGGGTTGGGATCACTCTAATTTTGCGGTCATATGTTTGAACTTGTGACGCAGTTTTATGCCTACTGAATTCTTGCTTGTTTTCTTCATAGTCAGAAATTGATTTAGCTTAAATGTCATGGAATGTAAAATCATTCACCCATGCCCCTTGATGGCTTTCTCTGGGCTTTTCCTTGTACTTCGCAAACCAGTTTGTTAATGCTCCCTGCGGTGGATGATTTCCTTTAGCGTCACATGGCTAGCGTAGAGAGCGCCAGCGGCAACACTGCCTACACATTGCGTTATTAATGGCCACTATGCTAATGATCGCCGTATGGGGTAAAGACAAAGACTCACTAGAGCAACTAAAAGACGCATGGCCATTTGCCCTGGCAATACTGGGCAGGCCTTTGGCGCTGTTACGTGCTTATTTTGGCATGCGCACTCAGGCAAAAAAGGCGCGATATGCTGCGGCTACGGGTCAACAGATAGCTGGATTTATGGGGGCTATTGCAGGATTATTGAAGCGGTAGGGTGGAATAAACCACCTAGAGTTTAAAAGTCTTCACGCATATAAATAATCGGAGAACAACGGGTACGCAGTTTTTGAAGTGGACAAATTCTATGGCTATCTGTCACCACCGGAGCTGCAGGTGTCTGCGAATCTGAGTCTATAGTTCCACCTATACAGCCCGAACTAAAAGTAACGGTCGTTCCTGCTGTCACATTTCCATATACAGCCGAATTGTCGTTAATAGTAACGGTCGTTCCTGCTGTCAGATTTCCATATACATACGCACCCTCACCCGAAGCCGCCCCCAGACGTGCTGTTGTCGATCCTTGACGGCCCTCAAGGTTCTGGCACACGTACGAACCAGGCTCTAATATAGACGTCTTTCCCACCGACATATTTCTACCCACGTGTGAATTAGTTAAAGTACCCGTCGTTCCCGCCCACACATTTCGATCCACTTGTGAATTAGTCATGGTAAACGTCGTTAACGCTGTCACATTTCCAGTCACTTGTGCGTCAGTCATGGTTACGGTGGTCAACGCGTCTAAATCGCCTTGCACCGCACTACCAGCAAGGAGGGTGATAGTATCGCCTTTCATTACTCCACTACCCAGCATGATGACAACGTAGTCGCCAGTAACTTTAACGGTATCAACACCAGTGGTTGCATCATCTAGGCAGACGTATGTCTTTTCAACCGTATAAAGCACACACTTTGGAACGGCGGCGCCAGCAAAGGCAACAGCTACCGCATTCGCTGTTGTGGCAGACATTAGTGAGCAGAAGGCAACGCTAAGAGTGACCGAGAAGAGTGAGAATGTTTTCATTTGAGACCTTGGCACGAAAATTAAATATTCCATGCTTTTTCAGAGCTTTAATTAAGACTAGCTCTGAAATAAGAATCTGCACTGTTTTTTAAAAAATAATTCATCACCCTTTTTATGGGTGGTTCTAAGCCAAAGAAATAAGGCTGAGTTAACGCCACCCCAAAATTATAATATTTTTTAGGATATATTGAGCTCGACTAATATACAGTGGTTCAGAAACAGCAAAAGACGGTGTGGGGTGCCCTCAAAAAAGAATATTTGTTAGGCGTTAGTCTTTGTTTTTTACGATAAATAAATAAGATTGCAAATCCGTTTACCGCGGTTCCACTCTGCGTTCGGCCTCCATTATTCCTCAGATGCTAGTAGTCACTTTGACTACTAGCATCTGAATATTTAAGCCGGTTAAACATGTTCTTTTAGCCCTGCAAGTGCAGTACTAAACTCAGGAAAAAATCACCCATTGAATGCACCTGACTTTGATCTATATCAAGCACTATATCAAGCAGCTCTGAGCTGAAATCTAGCTTTATCTAAGGCTTTTTTCAAAACCTCTTCGGCACTAGGGTGATAAATGGGCATCTCTAAAAACTGATCGGCAGTCATCTTGTGTGTAATGGCCAGCGCCAGCAAGTGAGCAAGGTGTTCAGCTTGGTGTCCTAATAACTCCGCACCCAAAATTTGCCCTGAATGCCTATCTAAATACACATGAATACGCCCTTGAGTTTTCTTCCAAACCTCATGCCTTGGGCTATTAAAAGCAACATCTCCAATCACAATATCGGTGCCTTCGAGCTGCTCAAAACTACGCCCTACAATGGCCATTTGTGGGTCAGTGAAATAAATACCTAAGGGAGTTTTTCTAGGTGTTTGTTTAGTGTCAGGAAAGATTAATGCATTATCTCCAGCAATTCTGCCTTCGTCATAAGCCTCATGCCAAAGTGGCAGATCATTAGTGGCGTCACCAGAAACATAGATAGGTAGATTGCCACATTGCATCGTATGCGAGTTAAACATAGGAATACCTTTGGCATCTAATTGAATATCTGTTTTGTGTAAATCTAAACCGTCAACGTTTGACACTCGTCCAGCAGCCACTAAGACAGCATCAAATGCCTTTGTTACTATAGTGCCATCAACCTGTTGGTACTTAATAACAGCTGAGCCTGCTTCCTCCCAGGTTTCAATGATTTCACCCTCAGGGTAGATAGCTAACTCATTGCTCAAACAGCTTAAGGTTTCGGCCTGTAAATCAGGGTGTGTTAAACCACCCACCCGGCCGCTGCGACCGTATAATGTTGTATCCACACCCAGCCGGTGTAAAGACTGCCCCAGCTCCAAGGCAATCACACCTAGACCAATGACTGCTACCGAGCCTGGCAGTTGCTCTATTTCAAAAATCGTATCGCTGGTAAATACGTTACTTACCACCGGCAACAATACCTTAGGCAGGTAAGGCCTTGTACCACATGCAAGAACAATTTTATCCGCTTCAATGATTAAATCATCATTAACCTGTATTTTGTTATTGTACAAAAATTTTGCAAAACCTTGTAATTTTACCTCTTCAGGTATTTTATCAATTTGTTTTAAAACGTTGCCCACAAATTTTTCCGCACGGTCTTTTCGAATCCTGTTTAGCACCTTTTTACCATCAACTTGTGCATCACCATTAATACCAAAGGCTGACCCCTGTGTAAATTCATGGGCATGATCTGCTGCGGTGATAAGCATTTTACTAGGCATGCAACCCACTCTGGCGCACGTTGTACCATAGGGCCCATGTTGAATCATTACATAGTCATCGGTGCTTTTGTGTATTCTAGAATAGGCACCCAACCCCGCAGTACCTGAGCCTATAATTGCATACTTTACCCGTCTTGTTTTCATACATGCACCGTCTTGTTGTCTGTTGTTATTTAGTGATGAATTAGTGATTGCTGTTAGCCAATTTACTGGCAGTCTTGCGCAATTCAAATTTTTGAATCTTGCCTGTGGCTGTTCTTGGGATAGTACAAAATTCAATATGTCCAGGCACTTTATAACCTGCCAATAATTCACGACACCAATCTAATAGCTCCAGTGCACTAAGCTTGTGTCCTTGTGACACTTCAACAAAGGCGCAAGGACGCTCACCCCATTTAGCGTCAGGCATTGCAACCACTGCAGCTATGGCTATAGCGGGGTGCTTGTAAAGCGCATCTTCTACTTCTATGGAGGATATATTTTCACCCCCAGAAATGATGATGTCTTTTGAGCGATCTTTAAGCTGGATATATCCATCAGGATGAACCACCCCTAAGTCTCCAGAATGAAACCAACCCCCTGCAAAGGCTTTTTCAGTGGCCTTAGGATTTTTAAAATAACCTTTCATCACCACATTTCCACGAAACATAATTTCGCCTAAATCTTGCGCGTCATGCTTCACCGGCTCCATGGTGTCAGGTTTTAACACAGCAAGCCCCTCTAAGGGCAAATAGCGTACACCTTGGCGAGCCTTCAAGCCTGCCTGCTGAGATAGTGGCAAATGGTTCCAAGCTTCATTCCAATCA
>Ga0114995_10000324_pt1 | contig 32852 bp, 26 predicted proteins | sample ArcticOcean_MG_C_11_FD_87038 | JGI IMG/M metagenome (GOLD analysis project Ga0114995, IMG submission 87038) | Marine microbial communities from western Arctic Ocean - ArcticOcean_MG_CB2_154 | ecosystem: Environmental > Aquatic > Marine > Oceanic | place: Arctic Ocean: Canada Basin | collected... | reverse complement strand
TTGCGTTTTGGTCATTAGCTTATCACCTTAATTTTAATTAATGGTTTGTTTATATATAATTTATGTCCTTATTTTACGACCATTTAATATTTGGTGACTAATCAGCCCAAAACACTATTGGGGTGATAGAGAGTTGTTCTGATAACTACAGCAAAATTTCCTGGTGGAAGTCAGTTTTCAAAGACGCTCTCCATCATCATCAAACAAATGGATGCGCCTTGGATCAAACGACACCTTTTGTTTTGATCCTGCCATGACATTCACCTGACCAGGCGCCCTAATCTTTACGATTTTTTCGCCTAAATATGCGTTCAGAATTGTGTATCCACCCAGGGGTTCTACAGAAATTATTGAAAGTTCAAAATCTGTTTCTTCTCCATCTTCCACAAGCCAAATATCCTCTGGGCGAATGCCCAAAGTTGCACTGCCTTTGTGTTTACTTTGCCCTTTGAGAGCTAAGCGAGCATCAAAGTTTTCTGCTTCAAAGAAATTTCCTTTTTTAGAAAATTCTCCCTGAAATAAGTTCATAGGTGGAGATCCAATGACTTCGGCAACAGCAATAGAATTAGGGCGGCTATATACGTCATCTGGGACCCCGACCTGAGCAATCTTACCACCGATAACTACCGCCAGCCTATCAGAGACCGCCATAACTTCTTCTTCATCATGGCTGACATAGACAAATGTTTGATTATTCTCTCGCTGAAGTCGCTTCAATTCAACCCGCATCTCCTCTCGAAGACGCGCATCAAGTGCCGCTATAGGTTCATCCAACAGCATCGCACGGCTATCGGCGGCAAAAGCACGCCCCAATGCAATTCTTTGGCGTTCACCACCAGACATTTGTGCGGGATTTTTGTGTAAGATATGACTTATATGGAGGACGTCAGATACTAGGTTGAGCTGTTGCTCCATTTCCCTATCTGTAGCGCCGCGCTCTTTGAGCGGAAAGATGATGTTTTCCCGTCCTGACATATGAGGGAATAGTGCTAAGTTCTGGAACACCATCGACATACCACGTTCAGAAACGCCCAAGTCTTTGGCATCCTGATCGTTAATAATAACATGACCCTCGTCTGGGTGGATGAGCCCCAGAATAAGTTTAAGAATTGATGTTTTTCCTGTCGAAGGTGGCCCAAATATCCCAAAAAACTCTCCCTGCTTGATTTCCAAGTTAATTGGTCCAAGCGTGAATTCTGGATAGGTCTTAAATACATTTTTGAGTTCTAATGAATTCATCTCAAATTACTCCCAGCCGGCGACCTGAGGCCACATCAAACGCCATGCTTTTGTCCGAAGCTAAGTAGAAAGGTACCTCATCACCCAATTTTAATTGATCCTGATCGTCAAAAGCAATGAAGCTTGTTTCAGAAACCTGCAAATGTGCAATACGTTTTGGACCTACACGCTCCAACACGTCAACAGTGCCTTTCATCTCGATATCGCTAGACGACCGCTTATCACCAAAATAGATATCCTGTGGGCGAATACCGAATGAACCACTATGCACACGGCCATCACTCGTGAAGTCTGACTTAATTTGGCCTTGAAGTGCTATCTCGGCCCCACCACTAATAATCAGCTTGAGTTGATCCGCTTCTTGGCGCAGTTCACCATCAATAAGGTTCATTCGCGGACTACCAATGAAATGTGCGACAAAACGATTATTAGGTGAATTATAGATGTCTAAGGGCGAACCATATTGCATCAACTTGCCCTCATCTATGATGGCAATTTTATCAGCAAGGCTCATTGCTTCGATTTGATCATGGGTCACGTAGATCATCGTTTGGCCAAGTTCGTGTTGAAGAACCTTAAGTTCAGTCCTCATATAAGCTCGGAAACTGGCATCAAGGTTAGACAATGGTTCGTCCAACAAGAAAATGCGCGGTTCTACGATCGCAGACCGGCCTATGGCTAACTTCTGCATTTCATTGACCGATAGACTGGAAGCTTTTTGATCCAACCGGTGCGTAATGCTCATCCGATCTGCCATTGCACGTACCCGCGAGTCTATTGCACTCTTATCTATCTTTTTAACTTCCAAGCCATAAGACAGATTTTTGTAGACACTCAGATGCGTGAAGATTGCATAATTTTGAAAAACAAACCCGATATTACGATCTTGAATTCGGGTGCTTGAAAGGTCCTGACCATCGAAAAGAATAGAACCTTCAGATATATCTTCAAGTCCTGCAATCATGTTCATGGTTGTAGTCTTTCCACACCCAGATGGACCAAGCAGTGCGACGAATTCACCTTCTTGTATATCGAGTGAGAGGTCTTCCACTGCGGTAAAATCTCCAAATCGTTTAGTGACATTATTTATCTGAATTGATGACATTTATTATACATCCTTCTTGGCAATATAAGCTAAGCCTTTGGCAGCGATTACACTAAGGACAAAGAGAATTGTGAGGCCGAGAGCAGCCACATAGGACCATTCAAACTCGCCAAAAGTCATTTTGTAGAGAAACACCGAGATAGTTTCCGTTTGAACGCCCGGACCACCCTTGGTCATAATGTAAATCAAATCAAAGATCTTGAAACACTCAACTGCCCGCAAAACCAATGCTATCATGATGACCGCTTTCATACGTGGTAGGATGATCTTGAGAAAGTTTTGCCAATTTGACCCACCAAGAAGCCGTGCAGCCAATAACTGGTCAGTTGGCACACCCAGCATTCCAGCCAGGAGAATGAGGAACATCAAAGGTGTCCATTGCCACACATCTGCGATTATAATAGAAATCATTGCCCGGTTAACATCTGTAAGCCATGAAAACGTGGATGGCAATCCAAGATGCGCGTTCACAGGTCCCGTGCCTTGAAATAGTAGGTAAAACATTAGGCCTACCACTGCAGGTACAATCATCATTGGGGTCAGCATTAGTGAGTAAAAAAACTTACGCCCCGGAAAGTTGTCCATAAAGAGGTATGCCAACGACAGTCCCAGAAAAAATTGAGCTGGGACGGCAACTATCATAATAAGAATTGTACGCCATATTGCGCCCCGAACGCGTTCATCGGTAAATTGGTAAACGTAGTTGTCACCCCAGCTAAACACCTCCCAAGCACGATACCATGGAATACCTTCTAGGGGTGTCCACCAAGTTACCGAAAGATAAAGCTGCATAAAAAGTGGGAAGACTACAATGAACAGTAACAGTAATAGCGTAGGCAAAATAAACCAGAAGCCCATCTTTTGACCGTCTCGTGCTACGCCAGCCCAGTAGCCTTGTTTTTTAAGGTTTGCCGGGGAATTTTCCGGCTGTTTTATAGTATCAGTCATTGTTTCAGAGCTCCAAATGTCAGGCCCCGTACCAGGTGTTTCTGGATCATTAATCCAAACACAACGGGCGGGATTGCAGCAATACACCCAAGAGCAGCCTTCATTCCATACATCTGCCCCCCCATAGCTGAGGTCAAAGTAGCCATATACACCGGTAGGGTTACCCAATCCTTCTGGGTCAGTAGAAGCGCCAAAAGATAATCGGACCAATTTAGTATGAATACAAACAGGCTACAGGTAGCAAGGCCAGGCTTTACGATCGGAAGAGTAATACGATAGAAAACGCGCCAATATGAACAGCCAGCGACACGCGCAGCATCTTCAATCTCGACTGGAACCTCGTCAAAGAAGGTTTTCATCAGCCAAAATGCGAATGGTAAAGTAACTATCCCGTAAATGAGGGAAAGTCCCCACCAAGTGTCCACCGCACCAAGGAACGCCCACATCACCATGACTGGGATCATAACAGCCAAAGGTGGGAAAAGTCGCAATTGCAAAACAGAAAGAGGCAGTGTTTTAGCAAGTCCAAATCGAACACAAGCGTATGATGAGAGCGTACCAGTTACTACAGCCAACAAGGTGCCACAGATAGATGTTACCAAGCTAGCAATAAGAGGGCCAGTGATTGTACGGTCCAAACTTACAACAAGACCTTTAGCTTCACCGTACAGAATAAATTCGAAGTTTTGTAAGGTTGGGTTCTGAGGTAACCAAGTCAACCCAGCTACGGTCGTCCATTCTGGATATGGCTTGAATGCCATCGTTACCATCCAAGTAAGTGGGTAGAGAACAACCGCGCTTGCCAACAGAACAAAGAAATATTTTAACGCAATTGCGCTGGGAGATGCCTTCACAGTGCCCTCCTCCTTTTCAACAATTTAAAATTTCAACAATTTGAGATTGTCCCAGGCGGCTAATTCACCGCCTGGGACTTTGGTAGATTAGGCTGGATCGACAATTGACGGCCAAGTAGACCGGCTTGCCTTAATCGCATCAACAATGCCATTACGTTTATTACGTTTGATTACCCGTTCCCATTTTTTCTGAGCAGCATCCATAGCCTCACGCGGGGTCTTCTGCCCCGTGATTGCTGCTTGCAGTTCCTCATCCAAAGCATTGTCGAGCGCGGTTTGCCCGGCAAAGTTAATCGTCGGAGCCGAACGCGCGATAGTCGCGGGAATCGTTTCCATAGAATAAGGCTGGTAAGATTGCGCCACGAGTGGCTCAGCAAAGTTTGCCTTCTGCATTGGGTCAAAATATCCACCAGGATTTCCTGCCATCCAAGTATAGGTCCGTGTGGAGCTTAACCACTGCATGAACAGATAGGCTGCCTCAGGATATTCTGATTTGCTAGAGAGCCACGCCGTGATATGATAATAAAGTACAGAGCGCTTGTTGATCTTATCACCAAATTTACGGCCAACGGGCAAATGGCTATCAAGCATACCAGTCGCCTTTGACTTCGGAGTACCGTCCGTATTATACCCATCACCAAATTTTACGATATTCGTATAGATGGCAGTATGCGGACATTGCAGATTCCATAATGTAGCATAAGCTTCTGCCCAAGTGAACGTAAGCGCATCCGGCGGTGACCATTCAAACGACCTAATATGTTCTTCCGCGCACTGGATACCCAAGTCGGAGTTTAAGTTTGGGTTGGCGTCTTCATCAAAGAAGTGAAAATTTGGGAAATCCATCGATGCAAAACGAGCATAGAACGTAGCAAGCCCCCAGAACGGGCTCATTAAATTACCGTTGCCATACATGGTTCCATGTCCAAAATCCTTACCAGTAAAGAATTTTGAAATGCGATCAACATCCTCCCAAGTATCCGGTGTTGTCAAGACTTGACCGGTTTCTTTCATAAAGGATTCTTGTACCTCTGGCATATCGTAAATGCCCTTAAGATAGAACCAAGTTTGAAAATCGCCATCCATCGAGAACGAATAGTAGTCGTCGGCATACGTATAAAGTAGCTGCTCCATCTCCGGCGTTGGGGTGCCACGCTCTGGATCACCCCAGTCAGGTTTATATTTAGCAACATATTCAGAACAGTTTACTGCTCCGCCCGATGCCACCAAATCACCTGTTGAATTCCAAGGACCAGTATAAATGTCAAAGGTACCGCTACCAGTCGTAACATCCTGCATAACCTTCTTGAAGATGTCTTCAGCAGGTGCACCAATGATCTCAATCTCTATTCCAGTTTCCTTCTCCCACACCTCTTTTGCAGATGGGCCACCTTCTGGGAAAGATTTTGTAATCTGGCCGATAGCACCGTCAGTCAGAAGCATTGAAAGTTTCTTTGGGGCTTTTCCAGCGGCCTGAAGGGCTTTGATACCTTCGATAGCGCGACCCTCTGACATTGTGTTGTTATATTGGAACCTACTTGCTCCATCAAACCCCGTGGGACCACCGGTCATACCGGCTGCGTAGTCTTGGGCAAATGCTGGCGAAGCTATAAACGAACCCAAGCCGCCTACACCAACCGCGGACGCAGTCGACGATTTAAGAAACTCGCGCCGAGATGGCATAATAAATGGATTATTAGATGTCATTTTTTCCTCCCTAAGTTACAGTTTATATAGTCAAGAGATTACAAGCAACGTTCATGCCAAATACTTAATAGATTGATTATAAATATAAATTACCATAACTGAACTTGGGTTACCAAATTCACCACAATATCATTTGTGATTTTTTTAGATTGCTTTCAGACAGAAAAACTGATCAGGTAAGTCACCCAATTCAACAACGTTACCGTCACTCATTGCAACGCAAAGTTCAAATACGTTTATCATCTCACGTATGTTACCTGGCCAAGGGTACTTCCACAGAGCCGTCTCTGCTTCCTTTGTGAATTTTAATGAGAAATCCTGAGAAACCAGAGTGGCTACTTGACGCGTAATCCAACTTTTATCTTGCCGGTCACGCAAGGTTGGGATCGACAGAACAACACCGTTTAGCCGGTAATAGAGATCTTCTCTAAACTGACCGCAATCGACCAACTCCTTTAGGTTTCTGTGGGATGCAGATATTACGCGAACATCCACGGCCGCAGCTTTTGTAGCACCGACAGCCATCACTTCGCGTTCCGCAAGCACACGCAGCAAACGGGCCTGCAGAGCTAGCGGCATGTCTCCAATTTCATCAAGAATCAATGTTCCGCCGTTAGCTTGTTCAATCAGTCCTTTTTTACCCTTGGCGTGCGCACCTGTGAATGAATTCGGTGCGTAACCGAATAATTCACTTTCGATCAAAGATTCTGGCAAAGCCGCACAGTTAATCGCAACAAACGGGCCCTTCTTTTTGCGTGCTTCGTGCAGGGCCTTTGCAACAAATTCTTTACCTACACCAGTTTCACCCTCCAAGATGATGCTGATCTGCCTGTCTACAATGCGTGCCGCCTTCCCCGTTAGGCGTTCCATTTCTGGGTCGCCACCGTGAATTTTAGTAAGAGCAGAAGGCGTCCTTCCTACAGAATTAGTTAGTTTTTTCTTTGACGGCGCTTGAACGTTGGCAAAAATGACTTTGCCATCCCGCAATTCCAGCGCTTGTTCGCCTGGGGTTTCTGCTCCGATCAAGTATGGCAGATCATTAAAATCAAATTCAAAGACATCGTCAAATGGTTTTCCAATAAAGCTATCTATTTGTTTCCAATCTGATCCTAATGTCTGTGCTATTATTTTTTGAGCACCGTGAGTTAACCCTGAAATTGTACCATCACTTCCAATTGAGATGGCGCAGCTTGGATCTACCCCAAGAAATTCAAAACCCGAATCCAACCGTAATACCCAATCGGATTTACGCGTAGCTATCAAGTTAGCTACTTCAATCCGCCGAACACATGATTTAACAACTTCAAGCGTCAGCGCCTGACTATATTTTTCAGTCGGCGACATTAGCAGCGATACGTCTAAAACACCCATCAAAGCGCCATTCGGATTATATATCGGCGCCGCCGTACAGCTAAGCGGTGAGTGTGCCATATCAAAGTGATCAGTCTGGTGGATTATTATTGGCTCACCGGTCGCTATGCAGGCTCCAACCCCACACGTTCCAGCATTTTTTTCGCTCCACTCAGACCCGATAGCGAGGCCGGCCCGCTTCAACTCGCGATCTACTTTGTTGTCACCAATGAAGTCAACAGTGACCCCTTTTGCATCGGTCAAAAGCAAAACATAACCCATTGAGTTAACGCGTCTATATAGGTCTTCCATACCAAAACGTGCGGTTGTCAAAAGATCCTCTGCTTCCTGCTGATGCTCCTTCAATACGTTTGATGTTACGATTCTAGCTTCGCCCTTGTGCTCTGGATCAAGACTATGGTCGTTAATACATCTGAGCCACGACTGAACCACCTCAGTGTCACGCCCGGTAGACGCGCCGCCAGCAGCAGAAACAATCTCATGAACATGATTCTCAAATAATTGGCCATTGTTCATAGTGACACTCCTCCCAAAGTGATGACGTCAGCTCTGACATGATATCCGGCACTATTCTAACATGTTAGTTTAATAAAAGTTATTTTTAATAATTAATTTTTTTATGAAAGCATTAAATTTCTAAATTGCAACCTTTTATTTTATTTCAAAAAGGATGCATAACACTATGTTCGAACACCTAGTCCATGATCGCCTATGTCTAATTTTTAACCTGCCAAACCTGAAGCGGAATATAATAAAATTGGCACAATCGTTGCTTGTAATTTCATTATCGGCGCAGGAGTAAAAAGGCGACTGCCGCTGGATAAGCCAATGGTCCGAAACTGAACTGAGGCCATAAGGCATCAAAAAAGGGAGGATAATATGTTTTACGTACCTAAGAATGCTATACATAAAAAAGTTTCACGAAGAAAGTTCCTGGAATTAGGCGGCGGCAGTGTTGCATCGCTCGGTGTTGGGTCTCTTATGGTTGGGCTGAGTACCGTTATTTCGCGTACTCCGGTTCAAGCGGCATCTTCTGATGATGCTAAGTGGAGACAATATGCCGGATCAAAGCTTGTTTTCATGTCAGAAAACACGCCACCTTCATTCGCGATCCGTGAAAAAATCGGTGACTTTTATAAACTGACCGGAATTGAGGTGGAGGTTATCACTGATGGCCTTCCTGCTGTACAGCAGAAAGTTGGTATCGATCTTCAGAGCGGCAATGCAGATTTCCCAATCAGTTACGTTCAAGACAAACCCATTGGCGCACCATTTGCTGATTACTATGCAGATATGACGCCAATGATTGGCGACGACACATTGCCTCAGGATCCTGAAGGTTACGGCGCTGACGTGTTTTTTGAGGGTTTCCTTGATGCCTGTGGCCGCTTTTATGACCGCGATCGTTTGGTCGCATTGCCCTACGATGCCGCGGTAGCTTGTACGTTTTACCGCCAAGATGTCTATGAACAGAATACAAAAGACTTTGAGGCTGAATACGGCTACCGAATGGAATACAATGAAAATTCCACTTGGAAAAACGTCTACGACTTCGCTAAATTTTTAAAGAACAAGCGCGCTGGTGGGGCCGATGTGCCTTATGGTTACGCTCAGCACCATGGTTCATTTGCTTGGACAACCCAATTGGACGTACAGCGGATGTTCTATGCGCATGGTCAATGGTTAGACTGGCCTATCGATGACACGCTTGGCAGTAGAACGCCACCTCCATCTAATTGGGGTGACGCTCAATCGGTCCTTCTTATGCAGAAGTTCAAAGAGCAGGCTGATGTGTGCCATCCTGACAACCTGGGCACTGATACGCTAGGATTGAACACAGTGTATCAATCCGGTGATATCGCGATGCAGGTTCAGTACCACGAGTTTGCAGCTTCTTGTGAAGATGAAAAAACTTCAAAAGCCGCAGGCGGTCTGACGGCTTATGCACCTTGTCCAAAAGGTGAACCGAGCTGGATCGTGAACGGCGGACCTGCCGTGAATGGCACGAACTGTGGCGTGGGTGGTGTAGGCATTAACGGCAATGCTTCGGAAGATGTTCAAAGGGCGGCATATATTTTCTGCGTGTATGCGACGACGGGCAAATTGCAACACGAAGTGCTTACAGGTCTTGGCGGCACCCCAACACGTAAGTCTGTAATGGAAATGCCTGGTGTTGCAGAGGCGCGGACGCGTCCCTCTAACATGCCAAATGCACTCACCTTTGATGCTGTGTACGACTTTGGCATTAAAGCTCCTAACTTCGTCCTTGGTCCAAAAGTTCCGGAAGCGAATGAATATTACTCAATCTTGGCTTCGGAAACACAGCAGTGCGTGGCTGGGCAGGTGACGCCGGAAGAAGCATGCAATAATATCAAATCTCAAATTGACAACCTACACTAGGAAAATCTCCAATGAGAAGGGCGCAGCGGCAGCTGCGTCCTTCTCATAAAGAAACTTTTTGAAGAATGAAATTTTGGGGCAAGATAGGCAATTGTAAGAAACGCCAGTTTCATTTGGAAACCTACTACGTTTTGGCCTCTCAATTGGCTTGGAGAAAGCAATGACTATCAACGTGGCATCAGAAACCCATCCGGCAATGTCTGACAAGGACTGGGGCTTCACGGAAGTAAGTCGGCTTCCGGCTCAATACAACCAAGCCCCAAGCCGCATGTTCTACGTCTATCTCGCAGCGCCGGCGATCACACTCTTGGCAGCGATAACGATTTATCCATTCTTGTGGCTCGTTTATATGAGCTTCCACAAAGTAGGCTTTGGAGCCCGAGGCGATGTTTTTGTTGGATTTGATAACTTCAGTCGGATGTTTTCAGATGCCAAATATATCGAAGGCTGGGGTATGCTGCTGAAATACAGTGCAATCTGCCTGACTATCCAAGTTCTTGTCGGCGTAGCGCTTGCAGTTGTTTTGAACAATTCGCGCTATGAGAAAATACTGATCACATTGTTCCTTATGCCAATGATGGTATCTCCCCTCGTTGCGGGCTTACTATTCTATTACCTCTATAATGGTACATTTGGTTGGTATCATTGGATTTTTGAAAGTTTAGGACTGCTCGGGGAAACGTCTATTTTGGCTAGTACCAGCACTGCATTATATGGAATTATTCTTGTAGATGTCTGGCAATGGACACCGCTAATTACGCTGATCACGCTTGCCGGACTAAAGCGAGTGCCACAAGACCAGCTTGAGGCCAATATGGTCGATGGCGCGGGCTCAATTAGTAATTTTTTCAACGTTAGCCTTCCCAATATCTATCCATTCCTCCTGATAGCCATTCTTTTGAGGTTTATGGATAATTTCCGCTTTATTGATGCGATTCTGGCTCTGACAGGGGGGGGGCCCGGTAATGCGACACGTTTGTTACCAGTCTACCTGTTCGATGTGTCCTTCATTTATTTCAAGCTGGGACGAGGCGGAGCAATCGCGCTTACTTTGCTTATCGTGACAATCATATTTGGCTATATCCTTGTTCGCATTCTCGAAGACCCCGCACGCAAAAAGGCCCTCGCGGGCGAAACAGACAGCTAGTTTTAAAGGTACTTGATCTTATGGCATCACGAGAAATTATTTCCTATGATAAAGGAGTGGCTATAAAACTATTGAAGTGGGTTAGCCCTGTCTTTCTTGGGTTCTACTTGATTTGGGCACTCCTCCCACTCTTCATTATGTTTATGGCCTCATTCAAAGACTTATTGGATGCTTTTTCGGTACCAGATGCAGGAGACTGGGCTGGTGTTACAATGTTTTTTGATTTCTCTCCAACATTTACGCATTATGTAGCTTTATTTACGGAAAATAATTTTGGAGAATATCTACTTAATAGTCTTTTTGCATCGATTGGATCTGCAATAATTGCTGTTACGCTTGGATCAATGTGTGCATACAGTCTGTCGCGCAGCGAATTCCGTGGAAAAAAAGATTTACTGTTCTGGATAATTTCGACCAGAATGGCCCCCATCGTAGCAGTGATCGTGCCACTCTATGCTATTTTCAGATCTGCCGACCTAGTTGGTACGCTGCCGGGGTTGATCCTTGCCTACACAACCTTCAACCTTCCTTTTGCGATTTGGATGCTAAAAGGCTTTTTTGATGGAATACCATATGCAATTGAGGAAGCCGCACAGGTGGACGGCAAAAACCGGTTTCAGGCGTTTATGATGATCCTGCCACTGGCAGCTCCTGGTATTGGGGCATTTGTCATTCTCTGCATCTTGTTCGCTTGGAATGATTTTTTGTTCTCGACAATTATTGGCAGCGGAGGAGCCAAGACGTTACCTGCAGCAACCAAGGAATTGGTGCAGCCACAGAATATAGATTGGGGGAAAATCATGGCTGCAGGAGTAATTACGACCGCACCTATGATACCACTTGGGCTTCTTGTCAGGCGCTACTTAGTAGCCGGACTGACAATGGGCGCAGTAAAAGACTAATGGAAATATGGGGACTCTAAAATGGTTGCAGTATCATTCAATAACGTCTGGAAAGACTATGGTGGCGGAGCAATTGCTGTCAAAGAATTAAACATGGATGTAAAAGACGGCGAGTTTGTTTCCCTCCTCGGGCCTTCGGGTTGCGGTAAGTCTACATCGCTACGAATGCTCGCAGGATTGGAACACATTAGCTCAGGTGAAATTGTTTTTGGCGATAAGATTGTCAACACACTCCCTCCTAAGGATAGAGACATTGCAATGGTCTTTGAAAACTATGCGCTATATCCGCATAAGACTATTTTTGATAACATTGCCAACCCCTTGAAACAGGCAAAAATTCCTACTGATGAGATTAAGCGTCGCGTCATAGATGTAGCTAAGTTACTAGAAATAGAACAACTTCTTGAACGTCGTCCACAAGAATTAAGTGGAGGACAGAAGCAACGAACAGCAATTGGCCGTGCGATTGTACGCCAACCACAGGTATTTTTGTTTGATGAACCTATTGCCCATTTAGATGCCAAATTAAGGGCGCGAATGCGCAGCGAATTAAAGCATCTACAACACAATTTGGGCGTAACAACCATCTATGTGACGCATGATCAGTTAGAAGCTCTGACCATGGCTGACCGCATTGCAGTGATGAATGATGGCGTTCTTCAACAGTTTGATACGCCTCAAGAGGTCTATCAAAACCCAGCAAACTCATGGGTCGCAACATTTGTAGGTGAGCCAGGGATGTCCCTCATGGAAATGGAGATGACCCGCATGGACGGTGATCTTACTCTGGCCTTTGGAAATAAAACTATAAAATTAGATCTAAAAAACAAAGCGCGTTTAACAGCCGCAGGAAAGACCAAGTTATTGGTTGGCATTCGGCCAGACAAAGCATCTGTGTCCCAGTTAGAAATTCCTGGCGCCTTTGAGTGTCAAATTTATTCACGGCAACTGTTGGGTGCGGACGTTCTCGTCGAGGTTGAATTTGGTACTAGTCGGGTGCGTGCTAAGGCAGATACATCTTTCGTAGGCGCTGTCGGTGCTGTGTGTAATCTTACTTTTCGATCAGAAGACATGTATTTCTTTGATGCAGAAGATGGGAAAGCGATACCTCACTAATGTTAACTACCTCGCAAAAACATGTATACTCCGAGTCCCGCGGAAGCCGAAACGAAAAAACTCTCCAAGCAAGTATGGCTACTTCTTCCATACCTTGAACGTGGAATGCTTTAGTGTTGGCAAAATAACTAGGAAAATTCTAATCTGTTCGGTCCGGTGTGAGAGCGTCAGGAACTCCACTAGCAGGACGCTTAACGCCTATCTTTATATTCTCTTATAAATTATCGAAAGCATCGAGGGCCTTGGCTGCATATACCGCTCCTGGTCCACCAGACATTTCGATTGCAACCGCAAGAACTTCGACCAATGTATCCCGGTCTGCACCATGATTTTTTGCTTCAGCGATATGATATAGGATGCAATCGTCGCACCCTCGGGCGGCCGCTATCGAAACCGCTATCATTTCCTTCATCACAGTTGATACGTTTCCTTCTCGAACTGCGGTATTGCTTAAAGAATTAAATGCTGACATCGTTTTCTTGTCAGCTTTGAACAGGCCCATAAGGCGACTATTAACCTCGGCCAATTTTTGTTTGTGAGTACTCATTTTGGTTCTCCTAAGGGGATTGTGGACGCGCTTGATAGGGTATCAGGCGCGCCAACTTTAGGCTCAGAGCATGTCTTTAAGTAACTCGTTCACCCGGGAGGATTCTTCCATCTGAACCATATGGCCAGCATTAGCGACAACTGTAACCGTCGCGCCAGTTATACTGTTTGCATGTGCTTGCGGAATAATGGCATCCGCTTCGCCCCAGATCACCTGTTGAGGGCAGTCAAGCGCATCCAGACCTGCAATCAGATTCACGGCCTGTTTACCGTTACTGAACAGATTATTTTTGAGTGCTTCTAAGAATGTTTGGACACCGTCCAAACGCTTGTACTTAAGCAAGTCATCGACCATCGACCTATTCACAAGACTTTCATCAGCAAAGAGATGCTTGAGCTTTGGTTTCAGCTCTTTCCGATTAGCGGCAGCGACAAATCCATCAATGTACTCAGAATTAATAGCATCACCCAGACCAGCCGAACAAATCAAGCTAACTGAGGCCACACGACTAGGATTAGCAATCGCTGTCTGTGCGGCAACCAAACCACCCATTGAGTGACCTACCAAATGCATCTTAGTAAGTTTCAGGTGATCCATCAATTGAATAACGGAATTGACCATTGTTTCAAGATTAGGATTTGTAACAGCCTTTACAGATTGCCCGTGACCCGGGAGATCCAGCGCATAAACAGGCGCCCTCTCGGCTATGGCGTCAATGTTAAAGAGCCAGTTGTCGAGATCACCACCAAAACCATGGATCAATAGAACCGGCACCCCTTCCCCACTACGTTCAGTGTAACGAATTTTACCGATATCTAGTTCAGCAAATGCATGGGAAGGCCCAGTGTCTTCCTCTTCCTCAATCTCTGGCATTTCAAAGGCGTCGACATAGGCATCAATCTCAGCATCAGAAACCGAAGATGGCGCGATGACACCCAAGAGCGCTTGAACTGGATAGACTTCACCAGCCTGACCAACACAGCGCCGTAGGAGGCCACCATCGGCAGCCTCCACGACATTTGCGATCTTATCAGTCTCAACATCCATGATTTCGTCACCAGGCGTAATTTCGGTTCCGGCCTCAACAAGCCATGCTGCAAGCGTGCCTACCCTCATCGAGAGGCCCCATTTTGGCATAAGGATAGGGGTAATTTGATCGCTCATTATGATCAGGCCTCCATCGTTTTGCGCACAGCGGCAGCAATCTGGTCTGGCGATGGAATGTATAGATCTTCAAGCGCTGGTGAAAACGGCACTGGAGAATGCGGTGGTGTAACCATTTCAATCGGTGCTTTAAGCGACTTGAACGCGTCACGCGCGACACACGCAGATACGTCTGTCGCTATCGAACAACGTGGGGATGCTTCATCTACACAAACCAAACGGCCCGTTTCCTCGACGCTTTCGATTACTGTATCCATATCAATCGGAGACAAAGTGCGCAGGTCAACAACCTCAACTTCAATACCTTCTTTCTTCAGCATATCCGCCGCTTCCAATGAGTATTGCACCATTAGACCGTAGGTCACAATGGTTACATCTCCGCCTTCTCTGACTACGTTAGCTTCACCAAACGGAATTGCATAAGGTTCCTCAGGAACATCACACTCGGACGCGTAAAGGTTTTTATGCTCCAGAAAAATCACTGGATCATTGTCGCGGATGGCTTGGGTCAACAAACCCTTAGTATCATAGGCGTTTGACGGGCAAACCACCTTAAGACCCGGGACATGCGTCACGATCGGCGTCAGCATTTGGCTGTGTTGGGCCGCGGCACGGAAACCTCCACCACACATCGCCCGAATGACAACCGGCGTTTCAGCTTTGCCGCCAAACATGTACCGGAACTTCGCAGCCTGGTTGAAAATTTGATCAAAGCATACGCCTAAAAAATCGATAAACATCAGCTCGGCCACTGGACGCAGACCACAAGTGGCTGCACCAACCGCTGCACCGACGTAGGCGCTTTCTGATAAAGGCGTATCGATCATTTGGTTCGGATATTTAGCAAACAAGCCTTTTGAAACGCCCAATACGCCACCCCAAGCATCATCCTCTCCATCTGCCCCGGCGCCGCCTACGATGTCTTCGCCCATCATTATAACAGTTGGGTCACGGCTCATTTCTTGATCAAGTGCTTCGTTGATCGCGTCTTTCATACTTAATGTACGTGCCATTTTTGATTTTCCTTTCTTTTGTACGTATCAATAGGAGACATAGACATCTTTTGTCAGATCTTCGAGTGTTGGTAACGGGGCTGCCTGCGCCTCTTCAACTGCCTCATCAATTAAGATCATTACCTCATCGTCGATAGTATTCAGTTCTTTTTCAGACAGAACGCCTGCTTCAGTCACCTTGGTCCGAAAAATTTTCAAACAGTCCCTGTTTTTCCGGTTTTCAGTATTTTCACCTGGTGCGCGGTACGTTTGCGCATCACCCTCAAAGTGACCAAAGAAACGGATCATCTTACATTCCAGTAAAGTAGGACCAGCTCCCTCACGTGCACGTTTGATAATTTCACCAGCAGCCTCATAAACTGCAAAGAAATCAGTACCATCAACTGTAATTCCAGGCATGCCAAAACCCGCTGCACGATCCACAAATGAATCCGATGCAACTGCGTAGTCGACTGATGTGGCTTCGGCATAGCCATTATTTTCTACGACAAAGAGAACGGGCAAATTCCAAATTGCCGCAAGATTCATTGATTCCAAAACTGTGCCCTGGTTCGATGCGCCGTCACCAAAGAAGGTAATACCAACGCCGTCATGGCCAAGTTTTTGCGCGGCTAAAGCAGCACCACAAATCAATGGAGCGCCAGCACCTAGAATTCCATTTGCTCCCATCATACCTTTGGACAGGTCGGCAATGTGCATTGATCCGCCCTTACCTGCACACGAACCTGTGGATTTACCATAAATTTCAGCCATCATTCCTTTTACATCGACGCCTTTGGCGATGCAGTGACCATGGCCACGGTGGGTTGATGCTATGCGATCATGATCTTCCAGATGCATCATAATGCCAACGCCAGATGCTTCCTCGCCTGCGTACAAATGCACGAAGCCAGGTATATCTCCACGGCCAAAATCAACATGAAGACGTTCCTCAAATTCTCTAATAGTCTTCATTTGGCGATAGGCATGTAAAAGTTTACCTTTGTCTAATGGAAATGGGTTGCTCATGAGGTCCTCCCGTTTTTAATGAGCCGTGCGAGACGGTTATTCGCCTTGCTAGTTAAGAGCCCGTGTTTGGCCGAATAGGTCATACAATCGAGCACATTAATTGTGCGGAACGCATCTATTTGAAGTCGAATGCTGACATCATCGGTTTCGCTAAATGTCAGCTCTCGTTCACCGTCAAGAGCGAAGGAACCCTCCGAGACACTCGGCTGGTAAAGCTGGTTTGGCTTCATGGTTTCAACCACTCCGATGCCGATATCTTCAATCAAACCCGGTGCGATTGGCGCCGATAATCGGTTTTCTGTTTCTCCAACTGGTACGAGCTGTACACGTCGCCCTTCAGGCGTTTCACGGTCTAAAGGTGCGAGTAATCCAACAACGGAAGACATTCCAATTCCGTCTGGGCGGCCAAACGTCACAAATAGATCACGAAAGTTATCTGTCTTCCAAATCGCACGCGCCCCAATATATCGCTCAGCCACAACGCACACATCAACAAGTGCGATTTCTCGCTTGTCATTAACCCTGACTTCAAGACGTTTGTTGAAACTAAAGGCATACTTAGAGGGTACCTGACCTGTGACTGCTAGCCCGACTGCTAGTCCGGTAACTGTCGGTTCGCGGAGCTCAGGGAACGCATTGTTCGTGCCGGTGGATACCCCTGCAACAGGTGTATTCCCACAAGCTGATACGACGACCCGACTTGTACCATCACCACCAAGAACGACAATAGCACCCACGTCCTGATCATGCATTTGCCGCGCGGCTTCGACGCTATCTTCCGCAGTTCCGGTAACAGGCATGTCGAGATAGGTAACTTTGGGAAATCTGAATGTTCCCATCTTACTCTCCCGTTCAATTGTTCGTAAAAGTTGCGCCCGTATGCCTCCAAGTTCGGGCATAACCAGAACTTCCTCCACGCCCGTTGTGTAAAGCCCCGTCAGAATGCGTAGCACAATATTAGCCCGGTCATTTATCGGAAGGTTCCCAGCATGTGAAATAATCCGGCGGATATCCCTGGCAGATACAGGATTGGCAATAATTCCAACTTTTGACACTTGCACACTTCCTTTCATTTCATTAAATAATCAAGCAACGAACGTGCCATTTAATCAGATCGAACCTCCATGACCTAGTTCTTGAATTTTGTGATGGGCAAGAAGGCCCGAAGTTCGCGCTTATGCTCTAAGCTTATACTCTCCAAGGAATATCAACCTAAGCGCGTTCCGGTGTGTTGATTAAACCAGCTTATATTAGAGCACTTTTTTAAATGGAAAGCTGGACCTATTGGTGCAATTTACGCTGATAGACGCCCTGCAAACCTAGCAGAACCCTATACTTAGAGACTGTTCGACGAGAAATTTTTAAATTTGCACTGGCCAATTGCCGAGCTAAAGTTTCATCCGAAAGCGGCGCAGTCTTATTTTCCGTCCGTATCAAAAGCGACAAACGTTGCAAAACTTGTTCTCTGGTGCGGTCAGCGCCTTCTTCGTTAAGCGGCCGCGCAAAACAATCACGTGGGTTCACCACCCCACGATCCGTATCAAAAAGGCAGTTACTCAAGGCCCGGCTAATGGTGCTCTTGTTTAGTCCAAGTTCAGTAGCAAGCATACCCATCGTTAGCGGCCTTCTATCCAAAGCACGCCCTGTTATAATGAATTTAGCCTGGGATCTTGCAATCATTTGACCAATTTTCAAAAGTGTATTGGCCCTCTTTTGCATTGCAACGACAAAACTGGCAGCTCCCCTGTAGCAATCCCTGTAGTAGGCCATTGCGTTCTTATCCGTTTCAGCCATTTTGATAGCAGAGAATAACCCGTCATCCGTCAACATCCGCGGCAACGCAGTTTCGTTTAAACGTACGCCGACCGTGCCGCCAACTTCCAAATCAAAAATTAGTTCGGGAGCACGCACGTTTTCTGATCGCACAGCAACGGGTTGCAAAGGCGCAGGCGACAGCAAACGGATGTCAACAAGCATCGCAATCGCGTCCTCATCATCCACCCCGCACAAAGAACAAATATCTTGGATGTTTTGCTGCGCCACGAGGTCTAGCCTATCTAATAGCTTCGCAATCACGGGGTCATATCTATTATTGGCTTCAAGCTGAATTCGAAAACAATCTTTGAGCGACCATGCAAACACACCGGCTGGTTCAACAGATTCTTGTAGAATTGAGACTACTTCCATGAGAACATTCTTCGGGACCCCTAAATATCCACTTACTTCGTCTACGGGGTCAGCAATATATCCGCGTTCATCCAAACAATAGACAAGTTCGGCTGCAATCTGACTCTGATCAGGATTTAACCGGATAAGCGAGACCTGGTTGAGTATCTTATCGTTTTCAGATTGCTGTTCGCCGATGTTGCCAAGATCAAATTCCCTAAACCCAATCGCGCCGCCGCCACTCGAAATATTGGGAATGGGTTTCAGAAACGGATTACGCTTTGCTTCCTTTTCAGTCTCATCAATGAGTTCTGTAGGACCCATCTGCAGCAAAGAAAGTGAGCTTCGCATAAACTGGGTCAATGCGAGCTTTTGTGCCGTCGCCGGTTTTTGGACTTGCCTCATCGTACGGGCTTTCAGGAGCTATCAAAATTGATACTAATTTTTAGCATAATCATTGGCATAGTCGTTGCTCGCAATCAATAGATTAGTTTTCTGAATTTAGTTTAGGATCTGATAATGGCAACAGAATATAAGGTTACAACTACCCTCTTAATGCTGACAGCCGCGGTTCTAGCGAACGGCGCTGCAGGATTGCTATACGCTTGGAGCCTTTTCATACTGCCAATAGAGGGGGCTCTGAGCCTCAACCGAGCCGATCTTGGGCTGATCTCATCGGTCGCGCTAGTAAGTTTCACGTTGGGCGTTCTGGTCGTGCCCATAATAATGTCCCGTATAGGGAGGTTATACGCGGCGATACTAGCCTTCGCACTGATGGCCGGAGGCCACCTTCTATTTGGAATCTCTGCCTCTTGGATTACTCTTGTTCTTGGATATGGCCTTGGCTTTGGTGTGGGTTCAGGTTTGGCCTATGGCTTCGCCCTTTCCTTGGCGGCTTCGTTGCCAGCAGGAATACGGGCCCTGTCGATTGGACTTTCCTTGGGAGCCTTTGCACTCAGCGGTATCGTGCTTCCAGTTGTTTTAGGCAATTGGATATCTACGACCGCTCCAGGTACGGCTTTCCTGCGGATAGGAATCGCTACACTCGTTGTAGGAGCGCTGTGCACAACAGCACTTGTAGGAGCCGCCGGTGTTGTCCGTGATAGTGGAAAAACGGCACTTCCGCCTTCAGAGCCTATTTCGATAGATAAGCCTTTTCTAATTCTTTCACTTATACTGTTTTTAATATGCTTCACTGGTCTGGCTGTGGTATCGCAGGCGACTGCTATTGCCGCAGCTGCCGGAATCGCAGCTGCGGGTTATGCAACTACAGCCCTGACGGTGGGCTATCTCGCTGGGTCGTTGATTGGTGCGCCCTTTGCGGAGCAGTCCGGTGAGCGAAACACTCTGCTATTGCTCAGTATTTTTACATTTTTGGGCCTACTTGCAATGATTACGCAATCACAAGTATTACTTTTTATTGGTTCGATATTGACCGGTTTGACCCTTGGTGGTGTTGGTTCGATCATGCCAGTGCTGCTTGGACTACGCTATGGGGCAACCAATATCTCGCGCCTCTTTGGACGGATGATAATTGGTTACGGTCTTGCAGGTTTAATAGCACCTGGTATCGCCGGAATGTTGTTCGAATCTGCACAAAGCTACACGCCGATGCTTGTCCTTTGCGTTGCAATGGCAGCGCTCTCTTTAACTGCAGGTTTGGTCCTAGGAAAGCTTGCTATTAAACAGAAATATTGACGATTCACTTTGGCTTAACTCGATGCACACATTGGAGGACTGATAATATGAATACCATAAGCAAGTCGAGAGCTGGCGCTGATGCTGGAGGCACATTCACCGATTTTGTAGCGCTAGTCGGTGGGTCTAGGGAATTGAAAGTTGGCAAAACACTGTCGACCCCAAATGACCCAGCATCTGCAATCGAAGAGGCTACACGCCGTGCTGACCTCCCAATCGAGAGCATTGAACTACTGATCTATGGAACGACTGTGGCAACTAACACTTTACTGGAACGTAAGGGTGCCAAAGTGGGTTTGCTGGCGACTCTCGGCTTTCGAGATCTCATTGGCATTCAGCGGGTCACCAGGCCTGACCATTTTGATCTTCATTGGGTGAAGACGCCGGCTATTGTTCCCCGTCGTCTGCGCCGAGGTGTTAAGGAACGGGTTTTGTACGATGGGGCGGTTGATACCCCACTCGACGAAGCAAATCTACGTGAGGAAATTCAATTTCTTTTAGATGAAAAAGTAGAAGCTATTGCTGTTGCTTATCTTTTTTCGTTTATGCATTCCGCACATGAAGAAAGAACACGCCAGATTATCCACGAGATGGCTCCTGAGTTACAGGTATCACTGTCTTGTGAGGTTTTGCCAAAATGGGGAGAGTTTCCACGGACTTCTACGACAGTTATTGACGCGCACCTTAAGCCACTTTTAAACACCTATCTAAAGGCTCTGAACGAACGCTGCAATGCAAATGGAATTGGAAGTTTGCAAATTATGCAGTCAAATGGTGGTGCCTTGGCGGCCTTATCTGCTGCAGAAACACCAGCACGACTGGTCAAGTCAGGGCCGGCCGGTGGAGTGATAGCGGCAGCACATTTGGGGAAACTCACACATCAGAAACATGTTTTGATAGCCGACATGGGCGGCACTAGTTTCGAAGCAGGGTTCATGCCTAATTGCGACCCATGCTTCACAACGCGTGAAGAGCTTGAGTTTGGTGTCCCTATAGCCTTGAACATGATCGATGTCCGGTCAATCGGTGCTGGGGGTGGTTCAATTGCGCGGATCGATGAAGCCGGCATCCTGAAAGTGGGCCCACAAAGTGCCGGATCAAATCCGGGTCCGGCATGCTATGGCCAGGGTGGCACAGATGCGACCATCACAGACGCCAATGTTGTACTAGGCCGCATGGTCGAAGCCTTTCCACTGGGTGGTCACCTCAAGCTGAACAGGTTGCATAGTGAAGAAGCACTTAAAAGACTGGCCAAAGCAATGGACATGCCACTCACACGGGTTGCTCAGGGAATCGTCGAAATTGCTGTTAATAACATGGCCCAAGCAATGCGGCTTGTTACAATTGACCGCGGCCATGACCCGCGCGATGCCACGTTGGTGCCGTATGGTGGGGCGGGGCCTTTACATGCGTGTCAACTGGCCGAAGCTTTACAAATCAAAAAGATACTTGTTCCCCGCCATCCCGGTGCGCTGTCTGCGCTAGGTGCGTTGATTAGTGAAACTAGGTTTGATTACCGTCAAACCCTTCGTATGTTGTCGTCGACGCTAGATATCCAAAGAGCTGTTAAGGTTTATTCTGAACTGGAACGAAAAGCAGCTGAAGACTTTGAGAAAGAAGGGTTTGCCACGGCACCCTTGCTTGAACGGACAATCGAGCTTCGCTATTATGGGCAGAATTTTGAGCTTGAGGTATCTGTAACATCGGGCACTTTAGACGAAGCTGCCTTTAAGCAGATTGTTATCGATTTTCATGCAGAGCATGACCGAATATACGGTTATACTCTACCTGCTCAAGAAATTGAATTTCTTAACTTGAACGTGGCTGCGCGTGCAAAGCATACTGTCATCGAATTGCCAAAGCTGGACAAGTCGATGAGTAAAGTTGAACCGACCGGCACAGCGGCAGTTATCTTGCCGGGGGGCGACGAGCCAGAGATTGTCCCGCTTTACGACCGTGAAACATTTGGAGTGGGCGCTGTGCTTAAGGGCCCAGCAATCATTGGACAGATGGACACTACTACCCTTCTTGCTCGCAATGCGATCGCAACCGTCGACGAATGGGGCAATATGCTGATAGAATTAGAGGGAGCAAACAAATGAGTAATTCCACGTCGTTGAAACAGGATATAGAAAATGTGGTAAAAACTGATCCCTTTGTTCTTGAAATTATTCGAAACTATCTCACTACTACATGTGAGGAGATGGGTACAACTATGATGCGAACCAGCTTCTCACCAATTTTTAACGAAGCCCGCGATTTCATTGTTGTTCTCTACGACGCCGAGGTGGAGTTATTGGCGCAGGTCGATTATGTGCCTGCCATGTTGGGTTCAGCCCGGCATGGAGTTAAGCTAGCGCTGCACGAGGTAGGTATAGATAATCTCGACCCAGGCGATGTAATCATTATGAATGACCCATACCGGTCGAACAACCATATCCCCGAACATATTTTAATCAAACCAGTTTTTAAAGATAGTCAGATAGTTGGTTATGTAGGGTCGATCGCACACATGGTTGATGTGGGTGGAACTGTACCAGGCGCCTTCGGTATTCATGAAAATTGCTTTCAAGAAGGTATGCGCATCGCTCCCGTCAAGCTATTTAAACGCAACCAGCAGCAGGATGATATCTTAAAACTCATTCTTGCTAATACGCGAACCCCCGAGTTCTCCTATGGCGACTTTATGGCGATGGTTGGCGCTCTGGGGCGTGGTGAGAAGCGAATTCATGATTTAATTGATCGATATGGATTAGAAACTTACACCCAAGCTTGCTTCGATATGAAGAAAGTGTCCGAACGTTTGATGCGTAAGCAGATTGGGTCATGGCCAGATGGTGTCTACGAGGTTGATGACTGCTTCGAATCTGATGGCGTCACGCCTAACCGGAATTGGCAACTGAAATCTAAACTGGTCATTCGTGGCGAAGAAATGATTATTGACCTTACAGGGTCTGATGAACCCGCAAACGGATCCATGGCCATGACGTATGGTTCTTCCTCCTCAGCCGGCTACGAGGCGGTATTCCAGATGGCTGATCGCGACATTCCTATCAATGAAGGCTGCTACCGCTGTATCACGGTAATATCACCATATGGCAGTCTGACTAATGTCAATTACCCGCACGCATCCATGGCAGGCAATACTGAGGGGCAGCCAGTTCTGATTGATATGCTATTGCGTGGCTTTGCTCAATTCTCAGATGATGCACCGGCTCCTGACGGGAACTCCTGTGGGCTTGTCGCGCTTGGCGGCATTGACGAACGCACAAACCTACCATTTGCATTTCTCAGTCTCGAAGGGATTGGCTGGGGTGGCTCGAAATATGCCGATGGTAACAGTGTCCAATTTTCTAAGCTTGGAAATTGTGCTACCCAATCTATCGAGATCGTTGAGAGCCGTTATCCCGTTACTCACTTGTCCTACGAGATTGAACCTTTCCGGGGCGGTGCTGGTAAACATCGCGGTGGATATGGTTCCAAGCGCGTGATGCAGGTTTATGGAAAGGATTTAGTCGCAAGCTCTGGTATCTCGCGCTGTACTATGCCGGCACCAGGCTTGAACGGTGGCAGCAATGCAGCTGTCAATGTCCTTGCTTTTAAATCCCCAGATGACGTTAATTGGCGTTCGGCCACTGATAAATTTGGAACGGTTGCACCAGGCTTGTTTTCAAACGCACCGTTGAAGCCTGATGATAAGATCATGGTCATCACAGCAAACGGCGCTGGATATGGCGATCCGTTCGAACGTGATCCGCACGCTGTATTAACCGATTTTCTGGATGAGTTACTGTCTCCTGAGCAGGCGGAGGCCTTATTCAAAGTGGTTATCTCAAAAGAGAAGGTTGATGCCGCCGCTACCGCTGCGCTGCGTCGAGGAACAAAATCGAAAGCTGAAGGAGTTCTACCATGAAACGTCCACTGGAGGTCTATGAACGCCCGCATTGTGCAGCCTGTGGGCAATTGTTTACTTGGGAACAGGTCACTAAAGAAAGGGAGGGACGCAAACTGCGCTTCTGCTCGACCAATTGTGTGAAAATTTTTGATAATTATCTACTACCAACTTACGGTTCGGGTTTACTCATGACGCTTAATGGATCGGTGTTCGAAACAGCTTGACAGGCATTTCTGGGCACTTGAGGTAAGTCCCTTCGGAGTACTAAATATGCAATATCAATCACTCTGGCTTGCGGATATTTTGGGAGAACCCACTCTCGGTAGTAAAATCGATAAAGATCTTACTGTTGATGTGGCAATTGTTGGGGGCGGATTTGTTGGCCTATGGACAGCGATCTGTATTCTGAATGAAGAGCCTTCTTTAAATGTTGCAATTTTTGACAAGGGTCCGATTGGGCAAGGGGCATCATCTCTAAATGGTGGTTTGTTGATGAGTTGGTGGCCAAAAGTTGGTCGGCTTTCAGATATTGCCGGAGATGAGGACGGACTTTGGCTCGCTGATCAATCCACTCAGAATATTCTGGAACTGCGAGATTTTATGGCTCACGAACAAGTAGATGCCGAGATTTCTCTTGGCGGATGGCTCTGGACCAATACGGCCAAGGCGCATGCAAATGCGTGGCAGGATATCTTTGATAAGTCACGCGAGTTGGGACGACATAAAGTGTTTCGTGAGCTTTCTCCAAAAGAAATTGCACGGCGGTCTGGATCGCCTAAACATCTAGGTGGTATTTATGAGGAGGTAAACGGGCAGGTTCATCCAGGGCGTTTGGCTTATGGCCTAGCAAAGATTGCGATACGCAGAGGCGTAAAACTTTTTTCTAATTCCGCTGTGCACAGCATCGTGCCAGGATCTCCCATTAAGTTAAAAGCTTCACATCATGTAGTAAAAGCCAAAAAAGTCGTAATTGCATCGAACATCGCTGCAGATGGCCAGCCCGAGTTAAAAAACTTGATGGTTCTGGTCACAAGCGCTGTGATAGCCACTGAACGAATTCCGGAACGCTTGAAGGAAATTGGTTGGACTGGTGGGGAAACAGTAACCGACAGTCAGTCAAGGCTTAATTATTATCGCACCACGCGAGATGCCCGAATTGTTTATGGGATGGGTATTGCAAACTTGTCCTACAAGAACCGTTTAACGACTAAAGTGTTGCACAATACTGAAGGCATCGAAGAGGTCAAACGCAACTTCCATCGCGTATATCCAATGCTGGCGGACGTGCCCATTGCTTATGGATGGTCAGGTCCGATTGATCGAACATATGACGGCTTACCTTTAATTGGTCAGTACCCTGCCTGTAAGGATATTAGCTACGGCATCGGGTGGAGTGGTAATGGCGTTGGTCCGAGCCGCCTCGGCGGGAAGATACTAGCGGGGTTAACTCTTGAGCAAGATAATCGCTGGACGCAAAATAGGTTTGTGAACCGCGTCGGTAGGAAATTTCCTCCTGAGCCACTGCGCTTTCTATTTGGATCGCTGGTGCGTCAAGCAATTATCCGTAAGGATTCTGCAGAAATTTCTGACAAACCTGTCGCATTAACCGATAGAATTCTAGCCAACTTGGCCCCTGCAGGCACGGAGGATAAGGGAAAGTGAAAAAAATGCATTCCTACCCAAAAGTAATGAACCGTGGAATCTTGCCTGAGGGTGCAGAGGAAGGCAAAGGGTCATTCGAAGAGGTTGTACCTCTTCCTAGTCACATAGGTGTTTCTAAAACAATAAATTACAGGAATGTAGAGGTTCCTCGTAGCCCATGCACTGCGAAGAAGGACTGTAGGGTACCTCCACGTGCGGCCCAGCGTTTGTCTAAAGATTGGACAAATAACCTTGTAACTATCCCAAAGGATATTGGGACTATTTTTTTTGCCATCGCAAAAATACTTTGCCCACACGATTGGTTGGAAGATGATGTTTATCAATCAGTCATTTTAGAAATGGACAGAGACGTTAATTTTTCTGATCAGTTGATATTTGAATACCACGCTCTCAGTCCGTTGTTTGATAATATATTTGCAGATCTCTCGGCTGATGCCCTCATCCTAAGCCTTTCAAATATTGAAAATACGCCATTTTTTCGGCTTCTGCTGGGTAGGACAATTCTCTATCTGTACGACGATCCTGTCGTCTGGTCGGGTTGTGGCTACGAAGGGGTGGCAGGCTGCACCAATGAAATGCCAAGAGACGATATAGATGATGTCGACTGGTTACCAGATCCACAGGCCGCTAGAGGGCAAAGCTAATGACAAGGTTTAGCTTGGAAGACGATAGGGTCGTCGTTGTAATTGGCTCTGGCGCCGGGGGCGGGACAACAGCTCACTCACTATGTTCAGAGGGCGTTAATGTTGTTTTGCTTGAAGCGGGGCCACAGATTGATGCAGACAACTTTGTACAAGATGAGGTTGCCGCCTATGATATGTTGGCTTGGCAAGAGCCGCAGGAGGCGCGGGGCGGATGGCGCGTCGCGCGCGATATGCCCGATAATCCGACATGGGTTTGCCGGGCGGTAGGTGGTTCGACCATCCATTGGACGGCAACCGCGCTACGATTTAAGGACTATGAGTTCAAATGCAGATCCACTTATGGAACAATTGCAGGCAGCGACCTTGTAGATTGGCCCATTTCATACGAAGACATTGTGCCCTATTATGACCGCGCAGAAAAAGTGATGGGTGTTTCAGGTAAGAATGGTATGCCGCATCATCCGACGAATAATCAGTACAAGGTTCTGCACGCAGGTGCCTTGGGAGTGGGCTACACGCAAGTCACGCCAGGATCTTTGGCCGTAAATAGCCGCCCATATGATGGACGGCCTGCATCAAGGCAGGACGGATTCGCCCTGCAGGGTGACCGGAGCCGTGCTAAATGGTCGACCGCCTATATCGAAATCCCCCGCGCACTAGCAACAGGTTGTCTAGATCTCCGTCCTGACTGTTGTGCTGTGCAAATTGAGCATGACGTAAATGGCAAGGCTTCGGCGGTTGTTTATGTGGATAAAAACGGTCAGCGGCGACGACAGAGATGTTCCATCGTCGTTGTCGCCTGCAACGCGGTCCAGACACCGCGATTACTGCTGGCCTCTGCCTCGTCACGCTTTCCCGACGGGTTGGCAAATGGCAGCGGATATGTTGGGCGCTGCTACATGCGACATGTAACCGGCTCGACTTGGTCAATCTTTGATAAACCTATACGGATGTGCCGAGGTGAAATGATGCCGGGGCTTGTTGCTGATGAAGTCCCTCACAGGCCTGAACGAGGATTTTCTGGTGGCTATTATCTCGAATTACTTTCGCTTTCTCTGCCAGCTATTGCAGCTGGAGTCGATCCGGGTTGGTGGGGCAAAGATTTCGCTTGGTTTGTAGAACGTCACGGTAATATGGCCGGTTTGTTTCTGAATGGTGAAGACCTTCCCCAGCGTGAAAATAGGATCACGTTGAATATGGATCGGTTGGATGATAATGACATGCCCATTCCTGTGGTGACCTATACCGAACATCCAAATGATCTTGCAATGCAATCGCATGGTTACGCTGCAATGAGGAATATACACAAAGCGGCAGGTGCGGTCTGTTCCCACGATACACCGCCTTGGCCTGCATCACACAACATGGGTACCACACGCATGAGCGATGATCCCGCCAATGGCGTTCTCGATAACTGGGGTAGGTCCCACGAAGTGGATAACTTGTTTGTTTCTGACGGGAGTGTTTTTACAAGTTCTGCTTCGGCAAACCCAACCCTCACAATCGTAGCGCTCGCCATGCGCCAGTCTGAAGAAATTTTGCGGCAGCTACGACACTAACAGCGCATCTATTAGGTGCTTAATCGTAATATTATAGATTATAAACTATTAATGAAAGGAAGAGATTATCATGCTTGATACACAAAAAAGCGCTGTCGTGATTGGAGCGTCACGTGGCCTCGGGCTGGGCTTAGTGAAAGAGTTTTTGCGTCGTGACTGTCGGGTTACCGCAACCTATAGATCACTGGAAACCGCTCAACCACTACTCGATCTATCTAAGGAAGACGCCGGGCTAGACCTGGAAAAGGTCGATATCAACGCTTCGGATCAGGTTATGGAATTAGCTATAAGACTGAAGAGTACTAAAGTGGATTTTTTATTCATTAATGCTGGGGTCAGCCTCGGCCCAGATGAAAAGGTCCAAAATGTAGACCGCAATAATTTTGTAAGTCTTTTGGTGACGAATGCCTATAGTCCGATGCAGGTAATCGACGCACTGGATCATAATGTGCGCGAGGATGGGATGATTGCGGTAATGTCTTCGGACCTAGGCAGCATTGAAAACAACTTGACTGGAAACTGGGAAGTCTACCGCGCAAGCAAGGCATCCCTGAACACACTCATGAAAAGCAGGGCTGCTACGAAGGCGGACAGGCGGACCTATTTATGCCTATCTCCAGGGTGGGTGCGTACTGATATGGGCGGGGACACGGCCCCTCTGGATGTAGCAACTAGCGCATCAGGTTTGGTCGATACCATGTTAAAGTTAGCCGGCTCAACAGGTGTTCAATTCTTAAACTATGAAGGCCAGACAGTCGAATGGTAGGCTAATATGCTGTTTCAACCAAGCATAGTTAGTTGCAGGAATGTTATTCAAATCTGTGCAAAGTTACGCACCAATGTGATTGGAGATATCGTAAAAAGTATTCCAGCCACCTATTTTACTTTAGCGCCGATCCGGCGCGTATTTTTTGAAAGAGACTACTATGACGCAATTTGTTAACCAAAAAGAAAACATCGTAACAGAAGCCATTGATGGCCTACTGCAATCCTCCGGAGGTATGCTGGCTCGATTGGATGGATATCCCCATATCCGGGTCGTCGTTCGCAATGATTGGGATAAATCTAAAGTAGCACTGTTATCAGGTGGAGGGTCAGGCCATGAACCAGCACATGCGGGTTTCGTGTGCAGAGGGATGTTAACCGCTGCTGTTTGTGGCGATATTTTTGCGTCACCTTCGGTTGATGCCGTTCTGGCAGGCATCCTGGCGGTCACTGGTCCTGCTGGGTGTCTTTTAATCGTTAAAAACTATACTGGCGACCGATTAAATTTTGGCCTGGCTGCTGAGCGCGCTCGCACCTTCGGTCTGAAGGTCAATATGGTTATGGTAGATGACGACATTGCACTTCCACACTTGCCTCAGCCGCGCGGCGTTGCGGGTACGCTGTTTGTGCATAAAATCGCAGGCGCAATGGCCGAGAATGGCGATTCACTGGATGTGATTACCACTGCAGCTGAGCATATCATCAAGGGTACTAAAAGCATTGGTATGTCGCTCGATACCTGCACCATCCCTGGAGCGCCAAAAGAAAATCGTATTGCTAGAGGCAAGGCTGAATTAGGTCTCGGCATACATAATGAACCCGGTGTGGAGCAAATTGAGTATGTCAATGCCAAACAAGCGATGAAAGCTGTAACAGATAAACTGGCCCCACTGATGAGTAATGAACCCCATGTTGCACTTTTGAATAACCTTGGGGGCGCATCCGTCCTCGAAATGTCAATTCTGACAAATGAACTGCCCACCTCTGCCATTGGGAAAAACATCAAATTTATTGTGGGACCCGCCACAATGATGACATCACTAGACATGCGTGGGTTTTCAGTATCTGTTCTACCAGTCACTCCAGCAGAAACGGCTTTGTTAACGGCCGCAACGCCAACAGCTGCATGGCCCGGGTGCCATGAGGTTTTCCCTGTCATGATTGTTGATCTGCCAGACGGATTGACACCAATTAAACCCGTCGCATCGGAACATAAAGCAACTGCTGATATTTTGCTAGGATGCTGTGAGGAGTTGATTTCAGCAGAGTTTGATTTGAATGCACTTGATGCCAAGTCAGGAGATGGTGATACAGGCTCAACTCTTGGAGGTGCCGCAAAAGCGCTAATTGGGGCTGTTGGCCGCTTACCGCTTGCAGATCATGCGCAACTCTTTCGCGCCATTGGTCAAGAACTTAGCCAAACAATGGGTGGATCATCTGGCGTTTTGCTTGCTATTTTCTTTACGGCTGCTGGAGATGCGGCCTCGAACGGGCTTCCAACGATTGCCGCATTAAAATCTGGATTGGAGCGAATGCAGCAAGTGGGTGGTGCAGAAATTGGAGATCGGACTATGGTTGATGCACTTCACCCAGCACTAGAAGTCCTTCACCTTGGAGTTTCTGAAGCTTCGGATGCTGCACGCAAAGGGGCAAATCATACCGCCACGATCATCAAAGCCAAAGTTGGACGCGCTTCTTATATAAATGCCGAACAACTCGAAGGTAATATCGACCCAGGAGCAGAAGCAGTGGCACGATTATTTAAACATTTATGCAGTCAACACTTAAGTATCGAACCACTAGTATAATTGCATTATTAGTGATGCTCTGCTCACTAGTAACAGCATAAGGTTAATGCGGCAGATTGGCGGCATTGGTTAGCGAAAGGATTAATAAATGAACAATTTTCATATAGAGCCAGAACATCTAATTGTAGACGAGGCCTCGCTCAGATCTCTATTCCACACACAACACCCCTTGGCCGTTCAAAAGTGCCAACCATCATTGGATAAGCACGCCAAAAATTTTATTTCACGTTCACCCTTTGTCTGCATTGGAACACAGAACTTTGATGGTAAAGCAGATGTAAGTCCACGCGGTGACCCTGTAGGGTTTGTAAAAATCCTTGATCAAAACACGCTAGCAATACCGGACCGACCAGGAAACAATCGCCTCGATAGTCTTGCCAATATCTTGGCCAATTCAAGCGTGGGACTGCTGTTTATAGTTCCTGGATTTGACGACACTCTACGGGTCAACGGTGTTGCCAGATTAACAAATGACCCTAACATTCTGCAGAAAATGATAGTCAAGGAAAGAGTGCCAAGCCTGGCAATCATCGTGTCCATTTCAGAAGTTTTTATGCATTGCTCAAAGGCTTTTCGCAGGTCTCGTTTGTGGGATTTAGACCAATTTCAAGATCGCAAAGAAATGCCATCGCTTGCAAATATAATTCTCGATCAGACAACCGGTGCTCCTGAAGACAAAGATGAAATGAAACAGATCGACGACGATCTTGAAGTTGAGTACAATAAAACACTTTATTAATTAATGTTGTGACCAATCGTATCGAGATGTCATAGGTTACAATGGGATTAATTCTGAAAGCTGGTTTAAGGAACGTCAGGGCTTAGGTCTGGGGTCCTTTAGTGTTTGGGTTATAGATTGTCGTTGAGGTGTGGTTTGTATAAGGCCACATCAGCCATTCTCCACTCCTGAAATAGGACACTAATGACTTAATTCTTTTTGATTTGACAGAAAGGCCTCTGCGGCCAAGCCAATCAGAGCGATGCAGATCATTAATGAAAAATACAAAGTTGGGCTTCTTAATAATTTAATACTCATTCAGTTTGTAGCTCCACAAACCCTAAGCAGGGTTAGGTCATGACGTCACTGACACTGGTAGCTTTTATGCAAACTGGATGGCAGAGGTGGATATTAAGTATTTTATAGTCCGGCCTGACTTCTATACTCTGGCCCCCGCTCAAACTACCGTCGAGGTGTCTGAGTGCTTTGGCCAAGTTATGGAATACTACACATTTGTGTTTAACTGCGTCTTGGACCCCCTGTGGGGCCAGCTATGGTAAGTGGCATGAGTGTTGCTTTCACACAGTATAAAGTAAGATAATCTGTAACTAAACCCAAACATATAATTTTTAGGTGAACCAGAAGCTTTAGAAAAACGAACGCTAAATCAGATCAGTAAAGCCATAATTTAATGAGTTTATGCGGGTCTTTTAACGTAAGGGACCAAATATGACATATTATGTAGGAGTGGATATTGGTGGCACTTTTACCGATTTTGTTTCGTTTGACATCAAAAAAAATACTATCACAGCATGGAAAAATCCTAGCACACCAGTAGAGCCTTTCGACGGCGTGATGGACGGCTTACGAAAGATGCCAGATTTGGAGGCTGTATCTCGGTTGCGATTGGGTACAACTATTGCCACTAACGCAATCTTACAGCGCAACGGAGCCAAAATTGCTTATGTCACAACGAAAGGCTTTCGAGACATTCCGTTTATTCAACACGGAAATCGCAAATCACATTACGATATGACCTGGATCAAGGCCAAACCCTTAGTGCTACGCCAGCATTGCTATGAACTGGATGAGCGTCTTGATCAGAACGGCGATATACTAACCCCCCTAGATGATGATGAAGTTCTTTCTCTGGCGCGAAAAATTCGAGATGATGGCGAAGTTGAGGCAGTTGCCGTCAACTTCCTATTCTCTTACATCAATCCTGCACATGAGCTACGTGTGAAAAAAATATTCGCCGAACAACTTCCCGACATACCGCTTTCCATTTCCTACGAAGTGTTGCCTAAATGGAAAGAATATGAGCGTGCATCGACCACTCTGGCTGACGCGTATGTCAAGCCCCTTGTCGCCCGTAGTTTTGCATCTATGAAACAGAGATTTGAAGCTGTTGGGTTG
>Ga0114995_10000305_pt1 | contig 33864 bp, 32 predicted proteins | sample ArcticOcean_MG_C_11_FD_87038 | JGI IMG/M metagenome (GOLD analysis project Ga0114995, IMG submission 87038) | Marine microbial communities from western Arctic Ocean - ArcticOcean_MG_CB2_154 | ecosystem: Environmental > Aquatic > Marine > Oceanic | place: Arctic Ocean: Canada Basin | collected... | reverse complement strand
TAAGTAAATCAACTTAAAGAAAAGGAAATGAAAAAACTATTTACTTTACTAATCTGCTTACTAAGTATTGCTTTGCAGGCCCAAAACTGGGCTCCAATAAAAGGACAAAACAAATACAACTATTCTTTAGGAGAAAGCGACATACTGAGCCATACCATCTGGATAGACTCAAGCGCAAACAACAGCTCTTATTTAAACAGAATAATTAGGGATATTCCTGATGAGGATGACTACGACTTAGGCAACCAAACCCAATTTTTAATGGGTGAAATGGAAAGTCTAGAAAATGGCATTTTTCATTTTAAGGATAGCGCCTCTTTTGTAATACTAACGCAAGCAAGCCTAAACCAAAGCTGGCTTTATGATACCCTAAACAATGTGGGGGCTAAAGTAAGTAGTCTAGAACAAAACAATGTTCTAGGACAAAACGACTCTACTAAAACCATAAAACTATACACGATTAATGGAAGTGACTCTATAAGTACTGGCGATAGTATTGTGCTATCTAAAAATTATGGCATAGTACAATTTTATAGCACAGAGCAACAAAACTATACCTTAAAAGGAATAGAAGGACAAAACCAAATTGGAGAACAAAGCCTCAATTTTTTCGATGTATTTAACTTTAGTGTAGGAGATGTTTTTCAGTATTCAATCAGTCACTATGAAGTAGAGCACCCAGGAATAAATCCACAAACTACTCCCACTAATGAATATTACGAACTTTCTCAAAGCGAAGTAACCTCCTTTCAAATTAGTGGAGACACCATAATAGTGGGCTGGAAAAAAGTCAAGAGTTGGTTTTATGGATACAGGTTTACCCTAACCCTGGCAAAAATTTCATCATCGTAGACAGCGACTCCAAACAAGAAAAAGAAATTTACGATTTACAAGCCAAAAAATTAATATCAACTAAAAACCAAAAAATAAATATATCCTCCCTTTCTAGAGGAATATACATACTTAAAGTTGGCAAAAACTATTCCAAATTTATGAAAGAGTAAAAACCCATTAAAACCGAAAATTTATAATATACTTTTGAATTACCTTAATCTTTTGTTGGTTGATTTAGCGATATAGAATAGTAGTTGGTCGTTATAAAAAAGTTTCTGATATATGGCATTAACTCAATTGCCTTCCAGACTTTTCGTTTTTTCAAATTAAACTTTATCTCATAATTTGGGTTTATGAAATAAAATATTCGGTTAACTATTTTATAGTTTTCTTTTTTAATGATGCGCTGAAATCTTTCAATACTAATAGCGGTATCCTTTATTTCTATAAGTCCGGTTATTTTATCATCATCTTCTCCAAAAGATTTTAAAATAAACTTATACAGAAATGCAGGTAAAATATGGAAATAAGGAAGAAAAGATAAAATTTTGCTTTTACACATTTGTTGGTGACCTCCAAAAGGGTTGCACCATGGAGGGAAACTTATAAAAAAAACACCGTCTGGTTTAAGTAATTTTTTTGCGAAATTCAAAAACTTCTCTTGTCCGTGAATATGCTCTAAAACATCCCTCATAATTATAATATCAAATTGGCCTAAATGCTCAGGATCTATATTATAGATATCATCATTGATGAATGTAACTTTAGAAGAAATTTTTAGATTATCGTAAAAAACGATTGCGTTCTCAATTTTTTTGCCTGAAAGGTCAACACCAACAATTCGCTTACATCCTGCTTCAACAAAAGGAACTAAATTACCACCTTCTCCACATCCAATCTCCAAAACAGAGGTGTTCTCAACTAATATTTTTGATTCGGACAAGAAAGGAATAACATATTTTTTAGTTGTTATTGATTGTTCGTTAAAATACTTCTCTCTGTTTGTATGTCTTTCTTGCATAATTTGTTTTTTCATTAGGGAGTAAGAATCGAGTCCTATTCCTTTTTTAAGTAAGCACAATCTATATTTATGCTAGCCAATTATAGACCGACATCTTTGGCTTAAGATTAGTAACAAATATATAATTATCATCTTGTTATAATCAATGAAAGCCAAAAAATTAAAAATTATTGAAGAAATTCACTAAATAAATGGATTAAAATAAAAATTGTTTTGCCAAATTTTTAGCATAAAAAAAGTGCGTTGTTTAACGCACTTTTTCAAGATTATGGTCAGTAATCTGATTTTAGAGTAGCGAGGGAGAGATTTGAACTCTCGACCTCTGGGTTATGAATCCAACGCTCTAACCAACTGAGCTACCTCGCCAAATCGGTGGGCAAATATAATACTTTTGATAAATCAACAAATATTATAGTCACTTTTTTTAAGACCTTCCTTCTTCATTTAATAAAGAAGTCCGTTTTTTAAGTGTTCTTAACACTAAAGTTTGTAATAAAGCTATTGCAAGTACTAACCAGTATACATCGGAAATACAGAAGCACCCATTGCGAAAGAAATTACGAACAGCCTCTACAAACACAAAGCCTATAACAGTTGCCAATACGCCCGAATATTCTCTTCTTAAAACACTTTTTAAGGAGAACGGCACACTAGACTTCACATAAGAAGAAAAGCGTGGTATAAATGCTGATTTAGAAGAAGACCAGTCAAAATATTCTTGACCGAATTTCTTTTCTAAGAATCGTTCTTCAGCAAACATAATGCGTTCGTAATAAAGCCAAAACATCAGGCTAACGATAACAACAAAATAGATATTGAAAGTAAAAAGCACAATACCTATCCACATTAAATAATTTCCTAAATATAAAGGATGTCTTACCAAAGAATAAATACCGGTAGAGTTTAAAAAATCAGCAATCTGTTCTTTGGTATTTCTACCAGACGTACCTGCTGGGGTTGTTGCGATGGTATAAGCACGAACTAAAAAGCCAAGTAAAGAAATTGCAATAGCAAAAATTGTCATCCAGCTCATCTGACTATCCGAATAAACAGACAGATCCGTTAGGTAAACAAAAGGTATTGCTAATACAAATAGAACAACAGGTATTTGACCTCTATATCTAAATAAAAAGTTCCCTTGTTTTTCTAGTTCGTTTACTAATGCCATTAGTTAATTGATAATAATTCTACTTCAAAAACAAGTGTAGCATTTGGTCCTATTTTAGCTCCTGCACCTCTTTCGCCATAAGCTAAGTTAGAAGGGATAAATAATTTTAATTTAGAACCAACATTCATTAATTGTAGAGCTTCTGTCCATCCAGGAATAACTTGGCTAACGCCAAAAGTTGCAGGCTCACCTCTATCTACAGAACTATCAAAAACAGTTCCGTCTAATAAAGTACCATGGTAATGAACGGTTACTTTGTCTGATGGTGTTGGCTTATTTCCTTGACCTTCAGATAAAACAGTGTATTGCAATCCGGATTGGGTTGTAACCACTCCTTCATTACTAGCATTTTCATCTAAAAAGTTTTGACCTTCAGAAATAGATTCCTGATTTTTCTTTTGAGAAAGCTCCATAAAATACTCTTGTAAAATAACAGTGGCTTCTTCGTCTGTTATTTGAAGATCGTTTTCTTCAAAAACATCATTAAAAGCAGCTGCTATTGATTGAGAATTCATAGCATCGAGCCCTTGAGCTTTTACGCTTTCAGCAACACTTATTCCTAAGCTATAGCTTACAGAGTCTAATTTAGTTTCTAATTTGGCATCCGCATTGTTGCCTACGTTACAAGCCCCTAGTGTAGCGGCTATTCCAAGAATAAAAAGATTGTTTTTCATTGTTTTAAAATTAGTTGTTAGTATTAATATAATTGGGTAATATTTCTTTAAATTTTTCGATTGCTTTATTAATGTCACTTCCGTAAGCTCCACCTGCAGCGTTTATGTGTCCTCCTCCATTAAAATGATCTCTGGCTAATTGATTAACAGAAAAATCTCCTTTAGAACGGAAAGATATTTTAACTAAACCATCTCTTTCGACAAAAAAAGCAGCAACAGAAATACCTTCTATAGAAAGAGCATAGTTTACTACTCCTTCGGTATCGCCTTTTTGGAAATTAAAACGATCTAATTCTTTGTGAGTTAAGTTAATTATTGCCGACGAATATTCTGGAAGCACTTCTAGTTTATCGTTAAGGCAGTAGCCCAACAGTTTAAGTCTGCTAACAGAATTGTTGTCGTAAATTCTGTCATTAACTAGATGAGTCTGAGCGCCCTTACTTATTAAATGAGCAACCACCTCGTGGGTTCTAGAAGTAACGGATTTAAACCTGAAATTTCCAGTATCAGTTAGTATTCCAGCATAAATACATTCGGCAATATCCCTATCTATATAGTCTAAGTCATCAAATGCGTTAATGAATTCGAATATCATTTGAGCGGTAGAACAGGCCTTAGTGTCCGAATAATTAAAATCAAAAGTGTCGGGCTGCTGATGGTGATCAATTAAAGCTTTATAGGCTTTAGATGCACTTACAACTGGCTCAAAAGTATCAATTCTACTTAAAGTGTTGAAATCCAAACAAAAGATAATTTCTGCTTTATTAGTTATTTCGCTAGCTTTTTTTATGTTGTGGCAAAACTCGATAACTTGCTTATCCCCTTTCATCCACTTAAGAAACTTAGGATATTCGTTTGGAGTAATTACAGTAACGTCATGACCCTTTTTAATCAGGTAATTTCCGAGAGCTAAGGAAGATCCTATCGCATCCCCATCCGGACCTTTATGGGTTGTGATTACTATTTTTTTAGGAGATGATAACATCTCTTTGAGTACGTTTAATTCAGCGACATTCATAGTTTGCGAAAATAAGAATAAAACTCGGGCTTTTTAATGCTTGGTTTTTTATAAATTTGCAAAAAATTAATCTCTTTAGAATAACATGGCAACAAATAGAACATTTACAATGATTAAACCTGAAGCTGTAGAAAACGGTAATACAGGTGCAATTTTAGAAAGAATCAATAAAGCAGGATTTAGAATAGTAGCAATGAAAAAAACTGCTTTATCTGGAGAATCTGCTGGAAAATTTTACGAAGTTCACTCTGAAAGACCATTTTATGGTGAGTTAGTAGATTACATGAGCTCTGGCCCTATCATTGCTGCAATTTTAGAAAAAGAAAATGCAGTAGCTGATTTCAGAACTTTAATTGGTGCTACTGACCCAAGTGATGCTGCAGAAGGAACAATACGTAAGGAGTTTGCTGAATCAAAAGCAAAAAATGCTGCTCACGGTTCTGACTCTGACGAAAATGCTGCAATCGAAGCAGACTTCTTTTTTGGAGCGGACGAAAGATTCTAGTTTACACTAAACATCTAATAAAAAAAGCTCCAATTTTTGGGGCTTTTTTATTTTAAAATAATATCGGTAATTACTTGTTTGCCAACCATTTCATTTAATTCTTTAATGAGGTCGGTCTTTTTGTAAGATAACTCTTGCCTTAGCGTAGACGAGTTTAAACGAATATGTAAAACATCGTTCTGAATAAACACCTCTTCGGTGTATTTAGCTAAATTAGAACCTAAAAGCTTATCCCATTGAGTAATTAGATAGACTTCGTCTAACTTTTTCTGCCACCCACTTTCTTTTAAAAAATCTTGAATGACCTCTCCTAATGACTGCTCGTTACTTGATCTTTTCAACGGTTCCTTTATTTACATTAAACAATTGGTAAGCTACATCAATTTTATCAAATATTTGAGAAGAACGTTCTTGGTGGGTGTCTGTAACAAATATTTGTCCGAAATGTTTATCGGCAACTAACTTCATTAAATGCTCTACCCTATTATCATCCAGTTTATCAAAAATATCATCGAGCAATAGCATAGGTTTAAAATTCAAAGCCGATTTCATAAAATCAAATTGAGCCAATTTTAAAGATAATAAAAATGTTTTTTGTTGGCCTTGAGAACCTCTTTTCTTAATTGGGTATTCGCTAAGTTGAAAAGATAAATCATCTTTATGAATCCCTATTAAAGAAGTAGGAGATAATTTTTCTTTATGTATATTCTGTTTTACTAATTCTAAATAATCACCCTCTAGCAATTGAGACTGATACACAACAGAAACTTCTTCGTCAGAATTAGAAATTAATTTATAATAATTTAAAAATATAGGATACAAATTATTTAAAAACTCATTTCTTTTTTCAAAAATATAATTTACTAAAGGAGCAATTTGTTCGTCGTATAATTCTAAGGATGACTCATTAAAACTTCTATTAGTAAGCATGTGCTTGAGCAATGCGTTTCTTTGTAACAGTAACCTAGAATAATCAATCAATTTTTTTAAGTAAAGAGGATCGAACTGAGAGATAATAGTATCCATAAACTTTCTTCTTAAATCACTCCCGCCGTTTAAAAGCTCTATGTCAGTTGGAGAAATCATCACTAAAGGAAATAGACCTATGTGATTAGAAAGTTTGTCGTACGCTTTTTTATTTTTCTTAACTATTTTTTTAGAACCTGTCTTTATTGCTACTTGAACCACCTGCTTAGAATCGTTTTTATCAAAACAACCTTCTATAGACATGAAAGGCTGATCGTTATAAATATTTAAAGCATCTTGCTTAGAAAAATAACTTTTTGTTAAAGAAAGGTAATGAATTGCATCTAGTAGATTAGTTTTTCCTGCACCATTGTTTCCAACAAAACAATTTATACCTTCAATTAAATCAATGGAAGATTCCAAGTGATTTTTAAAGTTTAAAACCGAAAGATTTTGTAAAATCATTGTTAAAATTATAAGGTACTAAATTATTGAATTTTATGATGAAATAGACTTTAAAGAATAAACTTTTTCAAATGGAAAAAAAAGTTATTTTTGTGGCTCAAAACTATTATAATGGCTAAGAAAAAGAATAATATCACAGAAGAGCAGTTTGCTGCAGTAGAAAACACTTTAGGCAAAACGGAACAGTGGGTTGAAAAAAATTACAAATCTCTTCTTATAGGAGTTGGTGCAATTGTTGCAGTAATTTTATTTTTAAATTTCCTTAACTCTAGTAATATTTCGTCTAACACCGAAGCTCAGAACAATATGTTCGCTTCAGTTAACTATTTCGAAATAGATTCTTTCAACCTTGCTTTAAATGGTGATGGTCAATACTCTGGGTTTTTAGATATCATTGACGAAAACGCAAGTACGGACGCTGGAAACTTAGCTAATTATTACGCTGGAGCATCTTACCTTAACCTTGGGGACAATGAAAATGCTATTAAATATCTTTCTAAATTTAGTGCTGACGACCAAATTGTTTCTTCTGTAGCATTAGGAAGTCTTGGAGACGCATATATGAATACTGGCAAAACAGATAAAGCTATATCAAGCTGGAAGAAAGCAGCTAAGAATAGTAGTAACTCATTTACTTCACCTCTTTACTTAATGAGAGCAGCAATGGCTCTTGAAGACAAAGGAAACAACTCTGAAGCTATCAAGTTATACCAATCAATAAAAGACAATTACGGCAGTTCTGATCAAGGAAGTGATATTGATAAATATATCACAAGAGCTAGCTTGAAAAAATAATTTAATCAGCTCGCTTTAGCGAGCTTTTTTTATGGCTACTACTAATCTTTCCAACTACAATTTTGACGATGTTCCTAGTGCTAAAGGAATGAAAATTGCTATTGTTTGTGCTACATGGAACAAGCAAATTACCGACGGTCTTTTACAAGGTGCTAAGCAAACAATTATTGAATGTGGTTGTGATAAACAAAATATAATAGTAAATAAGGTTCCCGGAAGTTTTGAACTTGCATTAGGAGCTCAGTTTTTATTAGAAAAAGACCCTACTATTGACGCTGTTATTTGCCTTGGGAGCGTAATACAAGGAGAAACTAAACATTTCGACTATGTATGTCAGACTACCGCTCTTGGCATCAAAGACGTTTCCTTAAAGTACAACAAACCAGTAATCTTCGGAGTACTTACCGACAATAACCAACAGCAAGCCATTGACCGCTCTGGTGGGAAATTAGGCAACAAAGGCGTAGAGGCTGCTGTTACTGCTATTGAAATGGTAGCACTAAAAAATACATGATATAATTTTATTATCTTCGCCTTTGAAAAACTTACTTAAAGGCTATGAAAAGATTATTTCTATTTCTACTTATATCATCTTGTTACCTATCCTACTCCCAGACTATTGATATTTTATTATATAATTACGGAAGCACTCCTGTAGTATCGCAACCATTAATTATTCAAGCTTATGAATCGGCTGGTTATAATGTTGTAAATCTTGACTATACTAATATTGATACATCTCTAAATGTAAACAACTATGATGTTCTAATTGTACATGAGGGATATGTTTACGTCTCTAATCTCGATCAATGGGTTGCTGATCCTTTAAGCGAAACAAAAAGAGTGTTAATCGAAAACTTTGTAATTAATGGTGGTCACGTGGTTTGGGTGTCGGAATCAAATCAATCGGTTTTCCATAACAAATCTAATATTACAATAAATAATATTTACGGAACTAATTTACAAAACGGACCATTTTACGCCCTTATTTACGGGGCCCTTCAGGAATGAATAGAATTCACCCTAGTAACGGGCCTGGAGGATTGTCTTCTCAAGAAATTATTTTTGCTTCAGGTTCATACTCCACAATTCTAAATGTTCCTAACTGCAATAAACTTTATAGCGTTAGTAACAACCAAGACGAATGGGGTAACAGCTTTGACGAATGCACCCATACTACATTTGCATTATTTCCATCAAAACCAAAGCCAGACGAAGGTTCTATTATTGTTTCAACTGAAGTTGGCGCTCCCTTTGCTGTAGTACCAACAGAAAACTGGGATTTATACAATACTCAAGTTGAACTTGACATAGCCTCTATGCACTACCACTTGCTGGTAGACGAAGACTTGTCGTTTAATGAATGGACAGATGACGAGAATAATTTAAATCCTTTTTGTCCACCAATAAATACTCACTTCGGATATTCTGATACTGTAGCATGTTTAGGAGATTCCATAACTATTACAACAGAAACTGACACAACATATTTCAACCCTACTTCTGCTGGCACCTATAACCTAACTGTTAATTTTGGAGATGGAGCATGTGATGACACCTTAATAATAATAAACATAATAGATTTTTATGCTCAAGTTCCGAATGATACTGTAATTTGTTCGGGAAATAGTATAACATTAAACGCTCTAAACCAAAATTACGATAGTGCTAATTGGAACAATGGAGTAATTAATAATCAAGCCTTTATTCCTAGTCAGGACTTATATTACACCTTAACACTGGATAACCAAGGCTGTATAGGAAGAGATAGCGTATATATTTCAGTAGAAGAAACTCCAGACCTTTATTCATCTATTAACGCTGATTCCATCTGCTTTGGAGAAGAGATTATTCTTAACGCCAGTTCTTCAACACCATTAGCAAATGTTCAATGGCAAAATGGCATAGTAAACAATCAAGCATTTCGTCCAGATTCTTCTACAACCTATATAGCTACAGCAACACTTTCTATGTGTTCTGCAATAGATTCTATACGATTGTTTGTAGGCCAATATCCTGACATTAATACTATACAAGATTTTAGTGTATGTGATGAAAGCATCATTTTTTTATCTACTGAAGCTTCACAGGGAGCGAACATAATTTGGGAAAATGGAGTAGAAAACGGACTACCTTTTCTAATTAACGAAAGTAGTGTCTATTATGTAAGCGCCGAACTCTTCAATTGTATTAGTCAAGATAGTGTTATAGTTCAAGTACTGCCTAAAACTAATGCAGACTTTGAGTACACTATCGAACCCTATTCGGGAGATGAATTTAAGGGCATATTTGAAAACAATTCAAGCAAAGGAGACAGTATTGAATACTTTTGGACATTCGTAAACAACTCAAATACTAGTGCTGACTTTGAAACAAACTATATCTTCAATGATAATAGAGAATATGTAGATGTTTCCCTTTTGGTAAGCAATCAATTTGGCTGCAACGATTCAATCACAAAATCAATAAGATTAAATCCTGATTTACTGAACGTTTTTCATATACCAAACACCTTTACTCCTAACGATGATCAAATAAACGACACCTTTAAACCAATATTTAATATTGCTCCTTTAGATTATAAATTTACTATATACAACAGATGGGGTGAAGAAATATTTGTCACTAAAGACTATAAGGATGGATGGAACGGATTATACCAAAACAATTTAGCACCTAAAGGAGTGTACGTATTAAAACTTCTAATAAACAGAAAAGTATACACCCAATCATTCACAGTAATGAGTAATAATTGAAAACGCTTATAATCCATGAAAAGAATAATTTTATTTTTACTTATATTTTCTTGTAATTACTCTTATTCTCAAACTGTAAATGTTTTATATTATCAAGAGATAAACTTTTACTTTGAAAATGATAATTACGGGAATTATCAAGATGCAATTAATGAAGCCTACGAATCAGTGGGTTTTAATGTTAATCTTACTACAAGCGGTATTGATTCTTCACTAAACACCAATAATTACGATGTGTTAATTTTGAAAGAATGGGAATTTGGTCAATGGCTTTTTTCTATTAACGAGTCTCAAAGGCAAATAGTGGAAAACTTCATTTTAGATGGTGGCCATGTAGTTTGGTCTTCAGAAAGCTATCAACCTAATGCTATACATAATTCAAATATTACTATTAATAATATATTTGGCACTAATTTACAAGATGGTCCCATATCATCTTTTTTGATGAAGAAATTACAAAAATCCACCCAATTAGTGGGCCCGGAGGCTTGTCATTACTAGAAAACTTAAATACATCGGGATCCTATTCTTCCATTTTAAATGTTCCAAATTGCAACAAAATATATTCTGTTCCAGTAAATCCATTAAATAATATATTAACTAATTTCGATCTTTGTAGCCAAACAGTCATCTCTATTTTTCCAGCAGAACCCACACCAGATCAAGGGTCTGTAATTCTTTCTAATGAAGTACAAATACCATTTCACTCAAGCGTTACATTCTCCACAATAACAAATTCATTAATAACAGTTTCAAATATAGAATTTGATAGTACAATTGCATTACTACATTACCATCTTTTGGTTGATCAAGATTTAGCTTTTAACCAGTGGGCAAATGACTCTAGTAATTTTAATAGTGATTGTCCCCCTACATATATTGATTATAATTATTCAGACAGCATAATATGCTTAGGAGATAGCATAAGAATCACAACAAATACCGACATATTATATTTCACACCAACCTCTTCAGGTATTTATAACTTAAACAATTATTTCCAGGATGGAAGCTGTTCTAACAATAGCATGATTAATGTTCAAATATTAAGCGTCATTGCAGAGGTTCCTAACGATACTAGTATTTGCTTTGGAGAGAGTTATATATTTAGTGCTCTTAATGCCGAATATGATAACGCTAGCTGGAACAATGGAGTAATTAACAAGCAAGCATATACACCAACACAAGAGCAGTATTATACCTTAACAATTGAAAATAATGGGTGTATTGGGAAAGATAGCGTTTATGTTTCTTTTAAAGAGACTCCAGAACTTACTTTATCTATTACTTCCGATTCTATCTGCAGAGGCGATCAAGTTTTTATTAACGCAAGCTCTCAAAATCCGCTAACAAGTATTCAGTGGGAAAACGGCATAGTAAACAACCAAGCATTTCGACCAGACTCGTCCACAACTTATATTGCTAGAGCAACTCTTTCTAACTGTTCGACTACAGATTCAATAGATTTGTTTGTAGGAGAGTATCCTATTGTAAATACCATAGATGATTTTACTCTCTGCAAAGAAGGTCTAATTTCATTATATGCAGAAACTTCAGAAGATGCAATTATAAGCTGGTCAGATGGAATAGAAAACGGAATTCCTTTCCTAATTAACGAAAGCAATGTCTATTATGTTAGTGCTAATCTAAACAATTGCATTAGCCAAGAGAGTGTAATGATAGAATTGATCTCTAACGTTAAAGCAGATTTCGACTACACTTTAGAACCCTATTCTAATAGTGAACTAAAAGGGATATTTAAAAACTACTCAAGTCAAGGAGATAGTATTGAATACTATTGGGAATTTATTAATGACTTAAATACTAGCACCAATTTTGAACCAAACTATATCTTCAATAATGACAGAGAATTTGTGGATGTTTCTTTATTAGTAAGCAACCAATACGGATGCAAAGATTCCATAGTAAAAACCATACAAATATATTTACTTTATATCCCTAACACCTTCACTCCTAACTATGATCAAACAAACGATTTATTTAAACCAATATTAAGCCTTTTACCAAGAGAATATGAATTTACAATCTATACAAGATGGGGAGAGCAAATATTTAAAACTAACGATTATAAGGATGGATGGGACGGAATATATAATGGTAATTTAGTTGGTGATGGAGTGTATACATTAAAACTACTAATCAATAATAAAGCATACACCCAATCATTCACAGTAATGAGTGCCAATTAAAAATGAATAAAAAATAATTATTTAAATCCTGAAATAAATAAAGCCCCTGATAATCAGGGGCTTTATTCGTTAAATGCGGAGAGAGAGGGATTCGAACCCCCGGTACATCACTGTACAATGGTTTTCAAGACCACCGCATTCGACCGCTCTGCCATCTCTCCTCTTGGGACGGCAAATGTAAAAATATTTTTAAAGTAAAATGAATAAGTCGATAAAAAAATTTGATATAAATTGTATCTTAGCAATCATGATGAGAATTTCAAGATCTATTTTTGTTTTATTAGTGCTATTATTTGTTAGTGTTGACGCTATAAAAAGTCAAACATTAAACATTCAGTTTGATCATTGCCAATTTACTTCATCAGACAACATTTCTTATCTAGAAACATACCTGTCAGTTGATGGTAATTCGACCATTTTCAAAGAGAAAGAAAAAGGAAAATTTCAATCAGAAATTGAAGTCGAATTCGTTTTTACAAATAGTAATAATGAAATTAAAAAAGTAGATAAATATAATTTACTAAGCCCTTTAATCGAAGACACTTTAAATATTGACTTTGTTTTTCTTGATTTACAAAGATATACTCTAGCTTATGACGACTATGTCTTGAAAATTAAAATAAATGACTTAAATGGCACTTCTACATCTATGATAGAATACCAAAAAGACATTAAAATAAGTGTTCAGAATGGTTTATCGGATATTCAATTAATCTCTAAGTACAACCCTACTACAGAAAAAAATATATTAAGTAAAAACGGTTATGACCTAACCCCATTTGTCTCTAATTTTTACAATTCTTCAAACCATAAATTAAATTATTACTTCGAATATTATAATAGTTCCGAAAAAGTAATTCTTAGAACTTCTATTATTTCAAATGAAACAAAAGAAGCAATCAACGATCTTTATCAAACTAAATGGAGTAAGAATCAAAGAACAATTGTTTTATCATCTTTTCCTATTGAAGACCTTCCTTCTAGTACTTATTCTTTAGTTGTAGAAGTCGTTAATGAAAACAATGAAGTAATTGAGAAAAAAGAACGAATTATATTTAAACAAGGGATAAAAACCAAAATAGAAAACGTACAAATTGAAAATACTTTTGCTAGTAGAATAAACAATGTAGATACCCTCAAAAAATATATTCAATACCTGTACCCTATCGAAAATGCTAGCGAAAGCATTTATTCTAGCAACCAATTAAAATATGACAGCTTAGAATATATGCAGAAATACTTTTACCAGTTTTGGAAATCGAGAGATATTTTTAATCCAGAAGTAGCTTGGCTAGAGTATTTGCAAAAAGTAAAAAAAGCAAATAAAGAATTCAAGAATGGATTTATAAAAGGTTTTTTAAGTGATAGAGGCCGTATCTTTTTAAGTCACGGACTACCAAATTCAAGAATCGAAGAATACCACCCACAGCAATTTAAACCATTTGAAGTGTGGCATTATTACAAATTAGGTAATGAAAGAGATGTGAAATTTATCTTTTCAGAAACGAATCCCAATCAATACAGACTAGTATACTCCAATAAAGAAGGTGAAGTATCCGATCAGGATTGGTCCAACAAATTTAATGGCGATTATTACGACAATAACAATGAAAACAATTCTCCTTGGGATTATTTCAATAACCCACAGTAATGAATCGAATATTTTATTTTTGGCTTAAGACATCCTCACTTTTCCCGATGTATTTACTTAATATATCTGCACTAAAGTTTAGCACATTACTTTCCTTATTTGGCTATAGAAAAGAAGTAATCTTAACTAATCTAAAAAAGTCATTTCCTAACTATTCGGAATCGGAGCTAATAAAAACAAAGTCTTTGTTTTATTCTCATTTAGGACAAATAATTGCTGAAAGTATAAAAGCATTCAACATTAGTACTAAGGAAATTGAAAATAGAGTTGAGTTTACAAACCCCGATCTTGTTCAAAAATATTTAAACCAAAACAGAGATGTCATTATGGTTTTGGGCCATTATGGAAATTGGGAATGGGCATTATTAGCTACAAGCCATCATTTTGACCAAGAGCTAGTTGGCATTTACAAACCCTTAAGTTCAAACTATTGGGATGAAAAAGTAAAAAAAATGAGAGCTAAATTCGGAGCAACCTTAGTAAGTATGAAAGATAGCTATCGATATTTAATGAAAAACAATAATAAAGCTAAAATTATTGGAATAATTGCAGACCAAACTCCATCTAAAGATGAAATAAATTACTGGACCGATTTTTTGAATCAAAAAACTCCTGTATTTTTAGGCACCGAAAAGCTAGCAAAAAAGTTAAATTGCCCTGTTGTTTTCACTCACATTAAAAGAGTTAAAAGAGGTAAATATAAAATTAGCTATGAGCTAATTACAGAAACACCTCAAGAGCATTCGGATGGAGAAATAACAGATTTGCATACCAGGTTATTACAAGAAAAAATAAAGGAAAAACCACAACATTGGTTGTGGTCACACAAAAGATGGAAGCACAAGCAAAAATAGCAGTAGTAATACTTAACTACAATGGAGTTCATTGGTTACAAAAGTTTCTCAAAGACGTAATATCAAAAAGTCCTGAAGCAGAAGTCTATGTTGCCGACAATGCGTCTACAGACAAGTCCCTAGACTTTTTGAAGGCTAACTTTTCTGATGTTAAAATAATAGAAAACAAAAATAACGACGGATACAGTGGAGGATATAATTTTGCTCTTGAGAAAATATGTGCCGATTATTATGTTCTATTAAATTCGGATGTTGAAGTAAGTGATAATTGGATAATGCCAATAATCAACCAAATGGAAAATGACAAGAACATTGCTGCTTGTCAACCAAAAATTAGACAATACGGCAACAAGGAATATTTCGAATATGCCGGAGCAAGTGGAGGATTTCTAGATAAATATGGTTTTCCATTTTGTAGAGGACGTATATTTGGCACTCTTGAAAAAGACGACGGCCAATACGATGAGCCAATTGAGGTGTTTTGGGCTACAGGAGCATGTTTATTTGTAAGAGCCTCTTCTTTTCATTCAATAGGAGGTTTTGACTTTGACTTTTTCGCTCATATGGAAGAAATAGACCTTTGCTGGAGACTGAAAAACAAAGGATTCAAAATCATGTGTATTCCTCAATCGACTGTTTATCATGTTGGCGGAGGAACTCTAAACGAAGGCAGCACATTCAAAACCTATCTTAATTACAGAAACAATTTATTAATGTTATATAAAAATCTAGAAAAAAATAGATTTAAAATAATATTTACTAGATTAGTTTTAGACGGAATTTCATCAGTGAAATTAATAATGGATGGTAAACCTCTACATATTTTTTCTATTTTAAAAGCCCATATTCACTTTTACAAATACCTAAATAAATTTAAGAAAAAGAGAGCTAAAGAATTTAAAGCAAAATTATATCCTGAAAGTATTGTCTATTCTTATTTTGTAAAAAACAAAAAGAAATTTGATCAGCTAAACAAGCTTTTCAACTGATCAATCAGATAATCAATTTCTTCTTTAGTGTTATATTTACTGAAAGAAAACCTTAAAGAAGGTCTTTGTAAATCTGATCCTATCTCATTAAGTACATGAGAACCAATATTACTTCCAGAAGAACAAGCGCTACCACCTGACGAAGCTACTCCCAAAATATCAAGATTGAAAAACAACATTTCAGCTATATCTGTTTTAGGAAACATTACATTTAATACAGTGTATAATGAATTATCAAAATCAGTACAAGCACCGTTAAACTCTACTCCAGAAATTGCTTCTTTAAGAGAGTTAATCGTGTAGGCTTTAATCTCTTCGATATGTTTTCTGTGCTCATCTAAATCTCTATAAGAAACTTCTAATGCTTTTGACAAGCCAGCAATTCCATATACATTTTCTGTGCCTGCTCTAAGATTTCTTTCTTGAGAGCCTCCATATATAAGTGGTTTTATGCTTATATCCTCCCTTACATAAAGAAAACCATTTCCTTTTGGCCCATGAAATTTGTGAGCAGCAGCAGTAATAAAGTGAACATATAAGTCTTGTAAGTCAAAACGATAATGAGCCATAGTTTGGACAGTATCAGAATGAAAAATAGCATTGTGTTTTTTACAAACTTCTCCACATTCTTTTAGTGGAAGTAAATTACCTATTTCGTTATTAGCATGCATTAAGGAAACAAACGATCGGTCATTGGATTCTAGAAGCTCTTCTAAATGTTTAAGATCAACAAAGCCGTCTTTATCAAGATTCACATAAGACAACCTAATTAAGCCTTTAGAGGCCATATCTACTAAAGTATGACCAACTGCATGGTGTTCTATTTTAGATGTAATTGCATGGTTAATTCCTAAGTCACTCATTCCACATCGAATAGCAATATTGTCAGCCTCGGTTCCTCCTGAGGTAAAAAATATTTCACCAGGAGAACAATTAAGTTCTTTCGAAATACTTTTTCTAGACTTCTCTATAATAGACCTTGCCTCTCTTCCATAAGAATGAATAGAAGAAGGATTGCCAAACTGATTCTGCATCATCGGCATCATTACATCAATTACTTCTTGATCTAATGGTGTTGTAGCCGCATTATCTAAATAAACTTTCATCCCTTAGATTATTTCTTTAATTTCATTAATAATTTTAAGCGCTAACATCTTTGCTTTATCTTCACTAGTACTTTCCGTGTAAATTCTAATGATAGGCTCTGTGTTAGACTTTCTTAAGTGAACCCATTCTGATTCAAAATCAATCTTAACACCATCTATAGTGTTAACTTGTTCGTTTTTATATTTGTCCTTCATATTTACAAGAATAGAATCGACGTCAATATAAGGATTTAATTCTATTTTATTTTTAGACATAAAATAAGACGGATAAGTTTCTCTTAACTCTTTACATCCTAAACCTTGAATAGCATAATGAGTTAAAAAAAGAGCTATTCCTACAATAGAGTCTCTACCATAATGAGATTCTGGATAAATTATACCTCCATTTCCTTCTCCTCCAATAATGGCATTGTACTGTTTCATTGTTTCTACCACATTAACCTCTCCTACTGCTGAAGCATAATATTTAGCACCATGTTTTTCAGTAACATCTCTTAAAGCTCTTGAAGAGGATAAATTAGAAACTGTGTTTCCTAATCTTTTAGATAACACATAATCAGCAATTGCTACTAGTGTATATTCTTCACCAAACATAGAGCCATCTTCGTTTACGATGGCAAGCCTGTCTACATCAGGGTCAACAACAATTCCAAAATCGGCACCATGCTCTACCACTTTTTTAGAAATATCCTGTAAGTGTTCTGCTAAAGGCTCAGGGTTGTGAGGAAATAATCCGTTTGGCTCGCAATAAAGCTGAATACATTCCACTCCTAACTTTTCTAGCAAAACAGGAATAATTATTCCACCTGTTGAGTTTACAGCATCAACAACCACTTTTATTTTTTTCTTTCGGATAACATCTACGTCAACCAAAGCAAGCATCAATACGCTTTCCACATGCTTATCCATAGCAGTATTATCTTCTTGGTATTCACCTAAGAAATCAACCTGTGAAAAATCAAACTTATCGTTTTCAGCAATATCAAGAATCTGAACACCATCTTCGCCATTTACAAACTCTCCCTTTTCATTAAGAAGTTTTAATGCATTCCATTGTTTAGGATTGTGACTAGCAGTTATAATAATTCCTCCGTCAGCTTCATGCGCTACGACAGAAAGCTCAACAGTTGGTGTAGTAGACAAACCTAAATTTACAACATCAATATTCAACGATTGTAAAGAGGCAACCACTAAACCTGTAACCATCTCGCCCGAAATTCTGGCATCTCTTCCTATAACAACTTTAGGGTTTAATTTCTGACTCCTTTGTTTTAGCCACATTCCGTAAGCTGAAGCAAACCTAACTGTATCAATAGGGGTAAGGTTTTCACCTACTTTACCTCCTATCGTACCTCTAATTCCTGATATTGATTTTATTAAAGTCACCCCTCAAAATTTTAATTCTAACAAAAATAATAATTATAACGAATCTGAAATACTTTAGCACCATAACTTATCTCCATAATATTAATAATTTGTTGAAAGCTTTCTTTAGAATTAGCATGATACAATTAATATTTTAGCTATATTTAGGTATATGTTTGAAGAAAGTTTAAATAGGGAGGATGATCAGCATACTAAACGACTAATTAGTCGTTTTGAACAAATGATTTCACAAAACGAACACGTATATTTCGATTCGGATGATTTGGAAATAATAATAGACCATTATTTTTATGAAGATCATAAAACTAATGTTTTTAAAGCTTTAGAACTTTCCGAAAAACTATTTCCATTCTCTGTAGAACTTAAAATTAAAAAGGCCCAAGTATTAATCTCTCTTGAAGAAGTAGATACTGCTATCGAATTGTTAAACGGTATAGAACCCCTTGCAAAAAACAATGATGACTTCGCTTTTGTTTTAGCCGTAGCACATAGTAAATCTAAAAACCACAGAAAGGCAATAGTAATATTAGAAAATTTGCATGAAAAAGATCCTGAAAATGATGAAGTCATTTCTAATCTTGCAAACGAGTACCAATATATAAACGAGCATCACAAGTCTAGCAAAATGATTGAAAAATTAATTTCGCTTGACCCTGAAAACGATCTCTATTGGTACTCCTACTACTTATGTGGCGAGCTTGTTAATGGAACAGACGAAAGTATTCGTTTTGTTAAAAGATTAATTTCAAAAGACCCTTATAGTATTTTAGCTTGGTTTTATTTAGGCGTGTTGTTTCAGAAGAAAGAAGATCACTTAAAAGCTATTGAAGCGTTTGATTATGCCATCTTAATTGACGAAAAATACATACGATCTTACACATATAAAGCAGAATCTTTATCGGAACTTGGCTTATATCAAAAAGCGATAGATTCTTGTGAGGAAAGTTTTGAATTTGAAGAACCAAATTGTCCTTTATATTATGATATTGGAGAATACCACGAAAAACTAGATAGGCTTGATAAGGCTTTATCATTTTATTATAAAGCATTAAGGAAAGACGATCAATACGCAGACGCATGGTATTCCATAGCTCTAATACTAGAATCGAAAGGTGAAAACCTAGAAGCCTTGTTTCATATTAAAAAAGCGATTGAAAAAGACGATAAAAATTTAGACTATTTATATCTATATGCTACCATTCACGAAAAGGTAGGATTTGTCAAAGAAGCTATTATAGCTTACAAGAAAGTGGTAGAAATAGATCAAAACGATTTAGAAAGTTGGCTAGATTATTCCAACTTATTATTTAAACAAGAATCGGTGGACGAAGCTATTGATAGTTTATACGAAGCCTTAGAGTTTAATCCTGAAAACGCAAAAATATATTATCGATTATCTGCCTACATTCTAGAAATAGGAGACGAAACAAAAGGCTTAAATGTTTTTAAAAAAGCGCTATCACTAAATTTTGACTTACACTCAGAATTATTTCAATTTATGCCAAAAGTAAAAGAAAACGAAAATATTTTATTTTTGCTAACTAATTTTAAGTAAAAGAAATGAATTTTAACTTACCATTTATTCCTCAAAGGCCAGAAAAGCCTAGAGAAAAAGGTGTAACAATGGTTATGGACAAAGGTCTTAGCCTAAGACAAGCGGAAGACTTTATAGAATCTTCAGGAAACCTAACTGACATTGTTAAACTAGGTTTTGGAACAGCAATTGTGACCAATAAGCTTAGTGAGAAAATTAAACTTTATCAAGCAGCCGGAATTGAAGTATACTTTGGCGGAACTCTATTCGAGGCGTTCATTGCTAGAAATATGTTCGAAGACTATAGGAAACTAATTGACCAATACGACTTAAATATGGTTGAAGTTTCCGATGGGTCTATTGAAATTGATCATGAAGAAAAATGTAATTATATTAAAACATTGACTTCTCAAGTAACCGTATTATCAGAAGTAGGATATAAAGACTCTGAAAAAATAATTCCTCCTTACAAATGGATTGAACTAATGCAAAAAGAAATTGACGCAGGCTCTTGGAAAGTAATTGCAGAAGCAAGAGAATGAGGAAACGTAGGAATATATAATGGTTCTGGCGAAGTACGATCTGACTTAATTGAAGAAATCCTCACTAAAATTCCTCCTGACAAAATTCTTTGGGAAGCACCACAAAAAACCCAACAAGTTTGGTTTATCAAATTAATGGGATCTAACGTAAACCTAGGAAACATATCTCCTAGCGAAGTAGTTCCATTAGAATGCTTAAGACTAGGTGTAAGGGGCGATACATTCTTCGATCATTTACCATAAAACCAATGGATAAGCAAACTTTAAAAATCAAGCTTAAAGAAGACTCTAACCTACTATTGATAGATATTAGAGAACCATTCGAGCATGAAGATGGTTACATTTCTGAATTAAATATACCATTAACTGAAATGATGGCAAGAGTTAAAGAGCTTGACACTTCTAAAGAAATAGTATTGTATTGTAGTACTGGTAAAAGAAGTAAAGCCCTTAAATACATGATTGCTAAAACCTATTCCATTAATACAATTGATCACCTAGAAGGTGGTTACCAATCTTGGATAGAATCCAATTAAAATGTTAAATAGTTTCATTCTTTTTTTAAAAGGTATTGCAATGGGAGCAGCAAATGTTATCCCAGGAGTATCTGGCGGTACCATAGCACTTATCACAAACATTTATGAGCAGCTAATAAACTCTTTAAAGTCGTTTGATAAAACTGCACTTAAACTTGCACTTAAAAGAGACTTTAAATCATTATCTAAACACCTAAACTTAGACTTTTTACTTCCAGTTTTTTCGGGTATAATAATTAGCATTTTTAGTTTAGCAAAGCTGTTTGAGTTTTTACTATCTAAACACCCAGAACCAACTTGGGCTTTTTTCTTTGGTCTAGTTTTAGCTTCTGTTTATTATGTTGCCAAAAAAGTTAATAGTTGGAAATTAAGTTCGATTGTAGCCTTTGCAATTGGACTACTGTTTGCATTCGGTCTCTCTGTAATAGAAGGAAGTACAATAGAAAACACAAACTTATTTTACATCTTTGTTTGCGGAATGATAGGTATCTGCGGAATGATTTTACCAGGTCTTTCTGGCTCATACATATTAATGTTAATGGGTAATTACCAGCTTTTGATGGTAAAATCTATTAGTAACTTATTCGATTTTTTAAACCAGTGTTTAATTGGCAATTTCAATGTTATTTTTGAAAACACTGAAATGCGCAACTACCTTATATACTTTATTGTTTTTGTTATAGGTTCTATTGTAGGGCTTTTACTTTTTTCTAAAATAATCTCTTTTATTTTTAAGAAATACTACAATGTAACAATTGCCCTAATGAGTGGTTTTGTATTGGGCTCTCTAAGCACTATTTGGCCATGGAAAAAAGCCATTCTTGATACAGTTATTAAAGATAGGTATGGAGATTTTATAATAGTAGGATACCAAAGATATGTACCTCAAACATGGACTAATCATGAGTACATAGCATTAATTTCTATGTTTGTTGGATTAATTAGCATTATTATAATCGAACAAATTGCAAAAAGATTTAACAAATGAGAAAATTCGGTCTCATAGGAAAATCGTTAAGCCATTCTTTTTCTTTATCTTATTTCGAAAATAAATTTATAACAAATAAATTATGGGATTGTTCTTATCAAAATTTTGAATTAGAAAATGTAGATAACATTCGATCTTTCATGTTTGACAATCAACTAAACGGACTAAACGTTACCATCCCTTTTAAAGAAGAAGTAATAAAACATTTAGACTCTTTAAGCAAAGAAGCAAAACAAATTGGAGCTGTAAACTGTATTTCTGTAAATGAACACAAGCTTATAGGACATAATACCGATTGCTATGGATTTACGGAGTCGATTATCCCACTTTTACAAAAAAACCACAAGAAAGCGCTTATATTAGGAACTGGAGGAGCATCCAAAGCAGTAGCATATTCTCTTCAAAATTTAGGAATAGAATATGAATTTGTTTCCAGGGATGGAACTATAAACTATCAGAATGTAAACAAACAATTACAAAATAATTTCTCGCTTGTAATAAACACTACCCCATTAGGGACATATCCAAAAACGAACACTTTTCCTGATTTACCATATCAATTAATAGACAAAGGTTTCTTGCTATACGATCTAGTCTATAACCCAGAAATGAGTGCATTTTTAAAATTTGGAAAAGAAAAGAAATGTACCATTAAAAACGGCTATGAAATGCTATGCTTGCAAGCAGAAAAGTCGTGGCAAATATGGAATGAATAATAGAAACCATTAAATGCTAATTTCTTACATTTGTAACTATTCAAAAAAGATAAAATAATGAGTGATGATTCTTCAGAAAAAATTACTGAACAATTAGAAGGTTTAGAGATTGGAAACAAAAGTCCTATTGAGGTTGATTTTAACGATATCGAATTCGTCAACTTAATTGAACTAATTTCCAATTATGCTCAATCAGAGAAAATATTAACATTTTCTAAAACAGTAGAAAACATTAAGTCTGTTTTCTATACCAGAATTAGGAAAGAGAAATCTGCAATATTCGAAAAGCATATTGCAGAAGGAGGAACAGAGGATGATTTTGAATACACTCATCCATTTGAAGAAAGCTTTAAAAAAGCATATCAAGACTTTAAATCAATTCGAAACAAAGAGAGAAAGAATCTTGAAAAAAATCAAGAAGACAACCTCAAAACAAAGCTAGATATCATTGAAAAAATCAATGAGTTGATAAATGGTACTGAAACCATTAAAACAACTTTTGACCAATTTAATGAACTACAAGCTAAATGGAGAGAAACTGGCCACACTCCTATTAAAGCAAATAATGATTTGTGGAACTCTTATCACCACAACGTAGAGAAATTTTACGATTACATAAATATTAATAGGGAGCTTAGAGATTTAGATTTTAAAAGAAATCTTGAGAAAAAGACTGAAATCTGTAACAAAGCTGAAGAGCTTATTAAAGAAAAGTCTATTAATAAAAGCCACCAACAACTTCAAGTTCTTCATGATAACTGGAAAGAAATTGGTCCGGTAGAGAAAGAAAAAAGAGAAGAAATATGGCAACGATTTAAAGACGCTACCTACACTTTAAATAAAAAAAGAAATGAGCATTTTTTAGAATTAAAAACTAAGAATGTCGAAAATGCTAAGCTTAAAAAAGAAATCTGCTCACAAATTACTGAGCTATGTAATACAGAAACAAAAGACCATAAAGGCTGGATAGAATTAAGCGAAAAAGTAAAAGAACTTGAATCTAAATGGAAATCTGTTGGTAAACTTGACAAAGCAGAAAACAAACTAGCATGGAACGACTTTAGAGAAGTGTTAAATTCTTTCTACACTCTAAAAAACGATTTCTATAAAGCTAAAAAAGAGGATTATAAAAAAGCAATAGAAGAAAAAGTAAATCTCTGCTTAAAAGTTGAAAAACTTATAGACTCTAAGGAATGGAAAATAACTAGTACTAAAATAATTCGAATCCAAGAAGATTGGAAAAAAACTTTGTTTGTTCCTAAAAAACAATCGGATGCTTTATGGAATAGATTTAGAACTGCTTGCGATTCTTTTTTCCAAAATAAAAAGAGTTTCTTTGACCAATTAGACAAAGAAAAAGACAGTAATTTATCTGAAAAAAGCAATTTATTAAAATCTTTAACAGAGCATTCTTTTGGCAAGAACAAAGAAGAAAATCTTGAAAAGATAGATTCTATTTCTAAAGAATGGAATAAGATTGGTGATGTTCCTAAAAAGGATCAGAAAATTGAATCTGAGTTTAACTCTAAAATCAATTCTATTTACAAAGAATTAAAAATTGATTTAAAAGAAATTGAAGAAATCAAATTTAAAAATAAATTAGAAGCATTTAAATCTAATACTGATAATAAGAGAATAGATAGCGAGAAAATTTATATCAGAACTAAGATATCTGAAATTGAAAAAGAAATAAATCAATACGAAAACAACATTAGTTTTTTCGGAAATTCTAAAGGTGCTGAGCCACTAAAAAAACAAGTGCAAGACAAAATTGATTCTAGATTAAACGAAATTAATGGCTTCAAAGTTAAATTGAAGATGTTGAACACTATTTAAAATGAATTTCAACATAGTATCGGATTTTAGTCCGACTGGGGATCAACCAAACGCAATTAAAGAATTAGTAGAAGGATTAAATAAAGATGTTCCTAATCAAACGCTATTAGGTGTTACCGGATCTGGTAAGACTTTTACTATTGCTAATGTAATTAAAGAGGTTAATCGTCCTACCCTTATATTAAGCCATAACAAAACACTAGCCGCACAACTTTACAGTGAATTCAAGCAATTTTTTCCTAACAATGCAGTAGAGTATTTTGTCTCTTATTACGACTACTACCAACCCGAAGCATACATTCCTAGTTCTGGTATTTATATAGAAAAAGATTTATCTATAAATCAGGAAATAGAAAAACTACGATTAAGCACTACTTCTACCTTACTCTCCGGAAGAAAAGATATTATAGTAGTTTGTTCGGTGTCTTGTATATATGGTATTGGTAACCCTGAAGAATTCAGTAATAATGTTATTGAAATAACAAAAGGTCAAGTAGTAAGTAGAAACAAATTACTTAATCAATTTGTAACCTCTTTATACTCCCGTTCTGAAAATCAATTTGAAAGAGGAAACTTTAAGGTTAAGGGCGATACTATTGATATTTTTCCTGCTTATGCTGATATCGCATATAGAATTCATTTTTGGGGAGATGAAATTGAAGACATAGAAAGCATTGATCCTGCAAACGGAAAGAGAATTGAAAAATTTGATTATTTAAAAATATATCCTGCAACTATATTCGTTGCATCCAAAGACAAAATTCAAAGTGCCATTCATCAAATTCAAGATGATTTGATGGAACAAGTTCAGTTTCTACATAGTACAGACAGGAAATTAGAAGCCAAAAGACTAGAAGAAAGAGTAAACTACGATCTTGAAATGATAAGAGAATTAGGTTACTGCTCAGGCATAGAAAACTATTCTAGGTATTTTGATGGTAGAGATCCGGGAAGTAGACCTTTCTGCCTCTTAGATTATTTTCCTAGCGATTTCCTTACAGTTATAGACGAAAGTCACGTAACACTTCCACAGATAAGAGCCATGTTTGGTGGAGACAGATCTCGTAAAGAAAATTTGGTAGATTATGGATTTCGATTACCAGCTGCAATGGATAATCGTCCTTTAAAGTTCGATGAATTTGAGCTTATTAACAACCAAACTATTTATGTTAGTGCTACCCCAGCAGATTACGAACTACAACAATCGGAAGGAATATTTGTAGAGCAAGTAATACGACCTACAGGTTTACTTGACCCTGTTATTGAAGTAAGACCATCTGTCAATCAAATAGATGATTTACTAGAAGAAATTAGAAAAAGGGTGTTAATCGATGAACGTGTTTTAGTAACTACTCTAACCAAACGAATGGCTGAAGAACTAACAAAGTACCTAACCAATTTTAAAGTGAAGTGTAGGTACATTCATTCTGACGTAGACACACTAGAAAGAGTTGAAATATTACACGAATTAAGAGAAGGGCATTTCGATGTTCTTATTGGAGTAAATCTTTTAAGAGAAGGACTAGACTTACCTGAAGTAAGCCTTGTAGCCATTTTAGATGCCGATAAAGAAGGTTTTTTAAGGTCTGAGCGTTCTCTTACACAAACCGCAGGTAGGGCCGCTAGAAACATCAACGGATTAGTTATAATGTATGCCGACAAAGTAACTAGAAGCATGAAGTTAACTATTGATGAAACTAACCGAAGAAGAGAAATACAAATGCAGTACAACACCGATAACAATATGGTACCTACTGCATTAAAAAAGAAAAAAAACAACGAATTGGCTCAAAAGCTTAATCCGTATGCTGTAAAAGAAATTCATTCGGTAGACGAATCAGACTATTCCGATCCTAAAATGCTTGATAAAGCCATCCGAAAGACTCAAAAAATGATGGAAAAAGCAGCACAAGAACTAGATTTCGACGAAGCTATCATTTTAAGGGATAGACTTAAAGAATTAAAAGATTTTAAAAAATAAGTTTAACTATTCAAATCCCCAGCGATGAACATCATTGTTGGCTTCTTCTATTTCGTTTTTAACTAGTTGTATTCGCAAAGCAATTGCTGCAAAAAGAGGATCGTTTCTCATAAGGTATTTCAACTCTTCTTTGTTATTGTCGGAAGCTTTAGCTAAACGTATAAGCAAATCAAATTGATTTACTTCAAGCCATTTAAATGCTTGCTTCTTACCTTCTATTGCTTTAATGGTAGCCATTAGATGAGGGGCATTTTTAATAAGCCAATCACAAGCGGCTTTATCAAAGAAAAGGGCAAAACGAAATAATCCTAACTCAGGATAGCCGTTTTTCATTAGCCAGTCTCTAATTTCGGTATTTCCGCTAATGGCCTCGGCCCAAGCAACAAGTATTTTTTCCGGGTATTTTTTCATAAAAAAAAAGCTCCAAAAATGGAGCTTTAAATTTAGTAATTATCTAGTTCTTTTAGATTTAAAATAATATTTTCCTTGATCGACATCAACTAACTCCCAACCTATTTTAGATAAATAGTTTAATGCCATTATCTCACTTTTAAAAGTATTTGAAAGCTTATTTAATTCCATACTTAATTTCTTGTCAGCTGAATTAAACATATAGGAAGATTTCGCATCCTTAGACTTATTGACTACTTCTTTTTTATTTTTAGGAGACTTAACCGCAACGGAAGTAGATTTTTTTATTACTTCCATGGTGACATAAGTAGTCTTTTCTGCAGATCTTAAGTCATTAGAAGGCCTTTTAACTTTAGTCTGTGCAACCATAAAAAATGGCAATGTCAAAAGTGTTATTAAAATAATATTTCTCATTATAAAATTTGTTAAGGTTGAAAATTAATTTTAGTTATCGCCACCTAATATAATCGGCAATCCGTTTTCACCGTTTCCAATAACAATAACCTTGCTATTTGGTGATTTAGACAATTCTTGGGTAGCTTCTACACCCTTCCAACGTAAAAGTTGAGGAGTAATTGTTCTATTTACAATTTTTTGGAATTCAGAAATACCTTCAGCTTCAATTTTCTTTCTTTCTTTTTCCTTTTCTTCTTTTAGAATTTTAAACTCATATTCCAACGCTTCTTGCTCAAACTTAAGTTTGTTTTCAATTGCAACTTGAAGAGTCTTTGGAAGAGTTACGTCTCTAATCAGAATAGCATCTAACAAGATGTACTTATCAGCAACCGCTTTAGAAGTGATTTCAAAAATCTTTTCTTCTACTTCTACTCTTTTAGTAGAATATAATTCTTCTGGTAAATACTCACCAATAACCTCTCTAGTTACCGATCTAATTTCTGGTCTAATTATACTCTCTAAGTAATCCTTACCAACTAAATCATGCAAATAACCAACTTGTGTCATTTCTGGAGTGTAACGAAAAGATAAATCTAATTTAATAGAAAGACCATTTTTAGATAAAACTTCCATTTCTTCATAATCCTCCTGAATCTTTACATTATAAATGTAAAAGTTATTCCAAGGAGCAATAAAATGAAATCCTTGACCAAATACTTTTTCTTTAACAAGACCATCACCAAATCTTTCAAAGATCACACCCTTTTCACCTGACCCTACAGTATAAAACATTTTACCTCCACTAATCAGTAAAAATAAAAATGCAAAAATCACTATTAAAAATACTCTTGGTATTTTAAAATTAAAACCACCTTCTTGATTTGACTCGAACATATGTGTAAAATTTAAATGTTATTATTTATTTTTCTTATTATCCATTCTAGGGATAAAAATACAAATAATAGAACGGATATCCACTTAGAATGTATTAATTCGGTAAATGTTTTCTTCGAATATAAAACAGATGTTTTTTCTAGATTCCGAAGCTCTTCCAACAAAAAAGAAAGCTGATTTAGGTAAAAGAATTTACCATTATTTTTATTAGATAACTCTTGTAAAACTTCGTGATTATTTTGATCATCCAGAAACTCCAATTGTAAAGGAATAACTTTAAGACTCCCCTCTTGTTTGTAACTGTTAGTTCCTCTTTTTGCTTGAGCAGTGTAAGTATAGTTTCCAACTTCTAATTTATCAATATTTAGCTCATAACTGTTTTGGTTTTTGTCGAATAAAAAGTCAAACTCATTGTTAGACTCGTCTTTTAAGACAAGACTTACGTCAACATCGTTAACTAAGTCATAATTAGAATCGTACAAATCAAGTTCTAATAATAAGTTTTCATTATTATATATCTTATTTTTTGCTTTAAGCCTAAAAGGTCTTTTGTCATCTTTTAACACCAAATACTGTATGCTCTTCTGAATTAATTCATCGAATAAAAGATGGTTCTTATTTTTTTTGTATTCGTATAACCTCCATCTCCAAATACCTTCACCAATAAAAACGGACTGCCTTATTCCTACCTCATTGCTAAAAACAAAAAGCGGTTTTTCTAATTCAATACCTTTTAAAGATTGAGTAAAAATGGATTGCCCAGAGCTCGAATAATTTCCTAGGGGCACATAAATGGGTGGCAATTGCTTTAACCAAACATCCCAATCTTCGCTTAAAGAAAATAAAGAAAAGTCATTAAATACGGGCGAAGCTTCCTCTATTAAAGTCGACTTATTGAAAGTAAACCAATCTAAAGTACTGGCAGAGGAGCTTTCACCATAAAAGTACCAAACCGGAACATCAGAAAATTCAATATTTGTTTGATATGCTATTATGAGGTTGTAATCGGAATAACTTCCATCAAAACCATCTTTAGTACTTATAGTAAGTTCGTAGTTGTCATTAGATGAAATAGCCTTAGAAATTGCTGAAATATCAGGATGAACTATATCGCTAATCAATAACAGTTTTTGCTTGCTCTCTAACACTTCTATATAAACAGTCGAATTATTATTTTCAGTATTTTTTTCTTCTTTAAATGGAGTGATAGATATCTGGTATTCTTGAATTCCTTTCTTATCGGCCAAAACATTAAAAGAGATGGTTTTAGTTTCCTCTATATTTTGAAAAAAGACATCTTTAGAATCTAATAATTTACCTTCTTTAAATAAATTAATCTTTGTTTTTTTATCTTGAAAAAACTGAGATTGTACGCTTACATTAATAGGAAACATATTTCCTAAAAAAGCTAAGTCATTATTAAAAACATGATTTATTTTTAAATCTTTATTCTTGGCAGTATCTCCAACAGCAAGAGTGTATACTGGACAATTAACATCAAAGTTTATATAATTAGGGTTTTTACCATAATTATACAACCCATCGCTTACTAAAACTAGAGCACTAAGATTTTTCCCCGAATAAACATCGGATATTTCCTGAATAAATTGAGAAATATTGGTCTTTTTATTTGTAAAATCAGGATCCTGACTTAGCTTGGTTGACTCTCCAAAAACATAGGTTTGAAATTGAAAATCGTTTAGGTTAGATTCCGAAAATTGGCTCAGATTAGCTATTAACTGATTTTGCAAGAACAAACTATCACTTGCTCTAAGCATGGATGCCGAATTGTCTATTCCAAAAATAATAATTGGTTTTTCCTTTTCAACTATTTCTAAATTTATTACTGGCTTTAGCAGAAAGAAGCACAATAAAAAAACAGTGCAGAATCTCAATACGCTTAATAGTATAGCCCATTTTTTCTCAAAATCGGACGATCTATATAATACATAAGAAAATAGAGCTGCAACAATAAAGCAGACTATTAACCAAGCAATAGAATATTCTGTGCTGATTTGAAACATTAGGTTAACATTCCTCCACAAACATTTAACACTTGACCACTAATGTATGTAGACATATCGGAAGCTAAAAACAAGCTAGCATTGGCGATATCTTGAGTTGACCCTCCTCTTTTTAAAGGAATAGAATCTGTCCACCCTTTTACAATTGCAGGATCTAGAGAAGCTGTCATTTCTGTTTCTATAAAACCTGGAGCAATTGCGTTACATCTTATATTACGAGAACCTAACTCAAGTGCCGTCGATTTAGTGAAACCTATCATTCCAGCTTTTGATGCTGCGTAATTAGCCTGACCTGCATTTCCTTTCACTCCTACTACAGAGCTCATGTTAATGATAGATCCAGACCTTTGCTTCAACATTGGTCTAAGCACAGCTTTAGTAAGGTTAAATACAGATTTAAGATTTATTTCCATTACTTTATCAAAATCCTCTTCGCCCATTCGCATCAAAAGATTATCCTTTGTAATACCAGCGTTATTAACCAAAACATCAATAGATCCGAATTCCTTCATTACATCATCGGCTAAAACCTGAGCAGAGTCAAAAATAGATGCATCCGATTTAAAACCTTTAGCGTTTATTCCGAAAGCAGATAGTTCTTGTTCTAATTCTTTAGCTTTTTGATCCGATGATAGATATGTAAAAGCAATGTTTGCTCCTTGTTTAGCAAATTCGATAGCAATACCTTTTCCTATACCTCTTGAGGCACCAGTAATGATTGCCGTTTTTCCTTGTAATAAACTCAAAATATTATTTTTTAATTAATAGACTCAAATATAAATTTTTAAAACAAAAAAAGGTGCTAAAAAGCACCTTTAAAATTATATTAGTGTGAGCAATTATGCATTTACACTCATTAGTTCTGCCATTTTAGCTCCAATTTTTGCAGGAGAAGCAACAACATGAATTCCACATTCGCTCATAATCTTCATTTTAGCTTCAGCAGTATCGTCTTCTCCACCAACAATTGCGCCAGCGTGACCCATTGTTCTTCCTTTCGGAGCAGTTTGTCCAGCAATAAACCCAACAACTGGCTTCGTACCATTTGCTTGAATCCATTTAGCAGCATCAGCTTCTAACTGACCACCTATCTCACCTATCATGATAATTCCGTCCGTATCAGGGTCGTTCATTAACATTTCTACTGCTTCTTTAGTAGTTGTTCCGATAATCGGGTCACCACCAATTCCTATTGCAGTTGATATACCTAAACCAGCTTTCACTACTTGATCAGCTGCTTCATAAGTTAAAGTTCCTGACTTAGAAACTACACCTATTCTTCCTTGTTTAAATACAAAACCTGGCATAATACCACATTTTGCTTCTCCCGGACTAATAACACCAGGGCAGTTAGGTCCAACTAAAGTACAGTCAATATCTGAAATAAATTCTTTCACAACAATCATGTCTTTGGTAGGAATACCTTCTGTAATACAGATAATAACCTTAACACCTGCGCTAGCTGCTTCCATTATTGCATCAGCTGCAAATGCAGGAGGAACAAAAATCATAGAAGTGTTAGCTCCTACTTTTTCTACCGCCTCTGAAACAGTATTAAATACTGGTCTGTCAAGATGAGTTTGCCCTCCTTTACCAGGAGTTACACCACCAACAACATTTGTTCCGTATTCAATCATTTGACCAGCATGAAATGTTCCTTCACTACCAGTAAAACCTTGAACTATAACTTTCGAATCTTTGTTTACTAAAACGCTCATAATTGCTATTAAAAATATTGATGCAAATTTAAAATAATTATGTCAAGAGAAAACAAAAAAGCATAAATATCTTGATTGTATTTCTATCTTTGTTCCATGTTGAGAATTAACGATACAATTTGTGCTGTTGCGACCTCCTCTGGAGCAGGTGCTATCTCGGTAATCCGCCTGTCGGGACCACAATCTATTTCTATTTGTAATTCCTTTTTTTTCGGTAAAGATTTAGATAAAGTAAAGTCTCATACCTTACACTTCGGAACATTTCGCAAGCAAGATCAGATTATTGACGAAGTCGTGGTTAGCGTATTTAAGAATCCTCACTCATATACTGGGGAGGATGTAATTGAAGTTTCTTGTCACGGATCAGTTTACATACAAAACCAAATTCTTCAGCTGTTTATTAGTAATGGAGCTAGAATTGCAAATCCTGGTGAGTTTACTTTAAGAGCATTCAGCAATGGTAAAATGGATTTATCGCAAGCTGAAGCTGTTGCTGATTTAATAGCATCAGAAAGTGAAGCCGCACACAGAGTAGCAATGCATCAAATGCGTGGTGGTTTTTCTGACGAACTAAAAAACTTAAGAGACGAACTTATCGAATTTGCATCTTTAATTGAACTAGAACTCGATTTTGGGGAAGAAGATGTAGAGTTTGCCGATAGAGAGAAATTCAACCAACTTCTTCATAAGATTAAGTCCGTATTAAAAAGACTTATCGATTCTTTTGCTGTGGGTAATGTTATGAAAAACGGAATTCCGGTTGCTATAATTGGCCGCCCCAATGTAGGAAAATCAACTCTTCTTAACGCTTTATTAAATGAAGAAAGAGCAATCGTTTCCGATATTGCGGGTACTACAAGAGATACTATAGAAGACGTTATTAATTTAGGAGGTATTCAGTTTCGTTTCATTGATACTGCTGGAATAAGAGAAACACAAGACGTTATAGAGTCTATTGGAATCAGTAAAGCAATTGAGAAAGCAAAATCTGCTAAAATCACTATTTTTATTATTGATGCATCTCAAAAGCTAGACACTCAATTAAAAGAATTAGAAAATCTTAAAACAAAAGGAATAGAAAGTCCTATTGTAATAGTAAACAAGGTTGACCTTAATCCTTCCATTACTTCCGAAATTAAGAATGCATTATTTATTTCAGCAAAAAACAAAGAAGGAATTGATGCATTTTGCAATAAAATGCTAGAAATTGCTAACACTTCAAACGTTGGCCATGACCAAACTATAATAAGTAACAACAGACACCTTCAGGCCTTACACCTATCCCTTGAAAATGTTTTAAAAACCATTGAAGGACTTAACAGTGGTATAAGTGGTGACTTTATTGCCATGGACATTAGACAAGCACTTTATCATATTGGAGAAATAACAGGAGAAATATCTACAGATGATTTACTAGAAAATATTTTCTCTAACTTCTGTATCGGAAAATAGTAGGTGAAACACTAACATCTAAAAACACACAATCATCCTCAAAATCAATGACTTATGTTGATATCATTGTTGTTGATTATTCTTCTTTGACCAAAATCCGTTGTTAATTTGTTAAGGAAATGATAACCAAAAACGGTTATTATGTTATTAACTAAAATTACAACAATGTCAAAAGAGAAAGTACACCTAAGAGAAAAGGTATTAGCAAAAGGTATGATTGGATTATATCTTGATTATTCAGTTAAAGGGAAAAGAAAACAAGAAACTCTTAAAGGAATTAAACTATTCGCTAAACCTAAAAACAAGAAAGAGAGAGATTACAATAAAGAAATTAGCAATAAAGCAAGAGAGATAAGAAATAATAGAGAGCACGAAGTCATAGCAAACTATTATGGGGAAACTGTTATCTATAAACCAAAAACCCCTTTTGTAGAGTTC
>Ga0114995_10000302_pt1 | contig 33898 bp, 32 predicted proteins | sample ArcticOcean_MG_C_11_FD_87038 | JGI IMG/M metagenome (GOLD analysis project Ga0114995, IMG submission 87038) | Marine microbial communities from western Arctic Ocean - ArcticOcean_MG_CB2_154 | ecosystem: Environmental > Aquatic > Marine > Oceanic | place: Arctic Ocean: Canada Basin | collected... | reverse complement strand
CAGGGCACCAGCTTTTTGAATACGCTTGATGGGTTGGTGGACCAAAATATTCTCCCGTTCATCGAGGGAATTCAGTTGCGTGAGGACTATTTGTGGCTACGTAACCTAGAGCACTTGATACAGGCGGAGAATGATCAACAGACACATGCTTTGCCCCATGACTTGGGGCCGCTATCAGCAGTTCTTGGGTTTGCTTCAGCGCATGATTTTGAATTAGAGCGTAGGAACGTAACTGATCGAGTTAATGCCTCTTTTACCTCTTTTTTAAAGACGGAAAAGCCAGAAAAGCTTGCCGAGCGGCCAGTTTTGGATGATGTACTAAACCGTTTGGATTTGTTTCAAAATCGAGAGGCCTGTGATCGACTGGAACCAGTAGCAAAGAAGCGTTTATTGAATTTAATTGAAAAACTTGGTCCTGCGCTGTCGCTTTATTCCCTGGATGTGACTGACAGGATGCTTGATTTTATCTCGACTTGCATGCGCAGAAGTGCTTATTTCGCCTTGCTTTCTGAGAACCCTGAAACGCTTCGGCGGATGCTTGATATTTTAAATTGTTCATCGTGGATTGCTGAACGATTAATTGAGATGCCGGCTTTATTGGACGAATTGTTGATGCTGAATCCAGTTGATGCTGTGATGAGTCGAGAAGCAATAAGGCAAGAGTTAAATGTGCGGATGCAGCGAGTAGGCCCGGATGATACTGAGCGTTTTACCGAGACACTGGTGCAATTTGCGCGTGGGCTAGCGTTTCGTGTGGCGGTTTTTGAAGTTCGAGGTGAAATTCCGCTGATGAAAGTCTCGGACCAGTTGACCTGGGTTGCCGAGGCTGTTGTAAATGAAGTCTTGGCTTATGCCCATCAAGAGTGCATCTCTCGGTATGGTTCGCCTCAGCTAATTTGTGGTAACGATAGTGGCATCTCAGTATTGGGATACGGAAAACTTGGTGGAATAGAGATGAGCTATGGCTCGGATCTTGACTTAGTTTTTGTTCACGGAGTGGATTCTGCAAAGCTGACAGATGGCGTACAACCTATTGAGGGGGGCGTGTTCGTTACGCGGGTGGTTCGTCGGATGGTAGCTTTGTTGGAGGAGCCAACTCGTTTTGGTCGGTTGTATGAAATTGATACTCGATTGCGACCTTCAGGCCACTCGGGACTGATGGTCGTAGCCATAGATGCTTTTGAAAAGTATCTCGATGAGTCCGCATGGACTTGGGAGTTGCAGGCCTTTGTCAGGGCCAGGCCAGTTGCTGGCGAGCGATTATTAAATGATGAATTAGAAGCCCTTCGTAAATCTATTTTGGTGCGTACAAGAGATTCTAGCGCCCTGTTAATTGATGTCATTAACATGCGGAAAAAAATGCGGTCCCAGATGCTAATTGCCCCCAATATCGATGGTTTTGATTTAAAGCAGGGCGAGGGAGGTATCGTCGATATTGAATTTATGGTGCAATATCATATTCTGGCAAATGCGAGAACGTACCCGGGGCTTGCCCTTTATTCGGATAATATTCGACAACTCGAGGCTCTTTCGTTGGTCGGATGTCTCTCGGATGCGGATGCGGATGCGCTAAAAGCGGCATATGTTCGCTATCGATCGCTTAATCACGAAGCGATTTTGGCAGGCAGAGCGGGTTTAATTGCGGCGGAATTGGTGCGTGACGAGCGTCGAACGGTAAATCGGCTCTGGGCGCAATGGATGAAATATTCTTAACTAGTTGGATCTAAACATGTACCCGAATTTTGCTGATCGAGATGGACTGATTTGGTTTGATGGAGAGCTTAGACCATGGCGGGAGTGTCAGGTCCATGTATTAACTCATACATTACATTACGGACTCGGATGCTTCGAGGGTGTTCGGGCATATCAAACGAGTGAGGGCGCTGCAATTTTTAGGTTACACGACCATACCCGGCGATTGTTTGATTCAGCAAAAATTTTGGGCATGGCTATGCCCTATTCAAAGGAAGAGATTAATGCGGCTCAGATGGCAGCAGTAGCTTCAAATGACTTAGATCATGCCTACATCCGACCGATGGTGTTTTATGGCTCGGAGGGAATGGGCCTGCGTGCGGATGGATTGAAGACTCATGTGATGATTGCTGCATGGGCTTGGGGCTCCTACATGGGAGAAGAAAATATACAGTGCGGAATTAAAGTCCGAACATCGAGTTACACGCGCCATCATGTCAATATAACCATGACGAAGGCAAAGGCTAATGGGAATTATATGAACTCTATGCTTGCGCTTCAGGAAGCTCTTGCTAGTGGTGCCGATGAAGCACTTTTGCTTGATCCCGAAGGTTATGTCGCCGAGGGATCTGGAGAGAATATCTTTATTGTTCGTGATGGAGTGCTTTACACGCCAGAACTCAACAGTTGTTTGGATGGGATTACTCGGAAGACGATTTTTCGGTTGGCGAAAGATAATGGAATTGATGTAGTAGAAAAACGGATTACACGCGACGAGGTGTTGATAGCGGATGAAGCCTTTTTTACGGGGACTGCTGCCGAAGTGACGCCAATTCGTGAATTAGATGGCCGGCCGATAGGTATTGGAAAGCGTGGTCCAATCACCGAGTTATTGCAAACCGATTTTTTTGATTTAGTTCATGGTCGTATGGATCGACATCAGGATTGGATCACGCTTGTAAAGGATTGAGACATGCCGACCTTATTGGTCGGCCCAAATTGGGTCGGCGATATGATCATGTCACATGGTCTGATTTCATATTTGAAGGCCAAGCGTCCCGATGATGAATTGCATGTCCTTGCACCTCGTTGGAGCCTAGCTGTTGCTGGCCGTATGGCTGAAGTAGATCAACTGATCGAATTACCTTTCTCACATGGGGAGCTGTGTCTAAAAGCTCGTTGGGATTTTGCGAGGAGTTTGATTAAGAACAAATACCATCGCGCATTTGTTCTGCCAAATTCCTTCAAGTCTGCCTTAATCCCAGCTATGGCGAGGATTCCGCGGCGTATAGGATGGCGTGGAGAATATAGGTATAAATTGCTTACTGATCTTAGGGTGCTGCATAAAGACCGATTCCCAGGAATGATCGATCGCTATATGGCGCTCGGATTTCCTGCTAATTTAGCATTATCCGCAAATCAATTGCCAGAGGCCCCTAAATTTCCTGAACTTATTGTAGACCCTGCAATACGAGCACTTTTGTTGTCAAAACATGGACTTGATGAAGTGCGGCTAATTGCTTTGTGCCCCGGCGCCGAATTTGGCCCAGCTAAACAATGGCCCATCGATCGATATGCAGTTCTTGCACACCGGCTTGTAGCGTCTGGATTGCAGGTAATGCTTATGGGCTCCGCTAATGATTGGAGCAATAATCAAGTGATTTCTGATGCCATTCCGGAGGTGCATCGTTCCGATGTAATCAACTTGGCCGGTCGCACCACGATGCCTGAGGCGATTGATCTTGTTGGTGCTGCGCGTGCTGTTGTCAGCAATGATTCGGGCCTGATGCATGTTGCTGCGGCTACAGGCCGGCCTCTGATTGCTTTGTTCGGTCCGTCCTCTCCCTTGCATACGCCGCCATTGAGCGCGAAAGCCATTACTTTGACCAATCCTATTTCCTGTCACCCCTGCTTCGAAAGAACTTGCCCACTTATACATCAGGCATGCCTTTCTGAATTATCAGTTGATGAGGTTTTGAGTGCTTTAAATACCCTTTTGGTGCAAGAGACTTGATGAGGGTTTTGGTCGTTAAAACTTCTTCTATGGGTGATGTGGTGCATACATTGCCAGCATTAACCGATGCGACCGATGCCTTGGGTGAGATTGATTTTGATTGGGCGTGCGAGCCAGCATTTTCTGAAATCCCGCGTTGGCACCCGTCAGTTAGTGATGTTTTGACGACTCCGTTTCGGAAGTGGCGCGGACGGTTCCCTCGCGTGCTATTTTCTAAAGAATTTCAGGCCTACAAATGTACGATTTCTGATCGCTGTTACGACGCTGTAATAGATGCCCAGGGCTTAATGAAGAGCGCTTTTCTGATTACTCGGTTCGCGAAAGGTGTTAAGCATGGCTTCAACGCGCGAAGCGTTCGAGAGCGCTTTGCAAGCCTTGCTTACAACAAGAGACATGGTGTTTCGAAGTCAATGCATGCGATCGAAAGGACCCGTCACCTTTTTGCCTGCGCGTTAAACTACCCATTGCCCGAAACAACTCCGGATGCATCGATTGACTTGGGAAGGCCTTTTGACATAGAGAATAAAATTGTTTTGATTACCCAAACTAGCCGCCAGTCAAAGTATTGGCCGGAGTCCTTTTGGCGCCAAATTATTGAAGATGCATTACTTCAGTTTGATACGATTGTTCTGCCAGTCGGCAGTGATTCTGAGTATGAAGCTGCCAACTTAGTTTACGGTGATTTGCCGGTTCGAATCTTGAACCAGTTGCCATTGACAGATGTGGCTTGTGAAATTGCCGGGTCTCGGGCTGTGGTCTCAGTAGATACTGGATTAGCGCATATTTCAGATGCTCTTAGCGTACCTCTTCTGGTTTTGTATGGGCCTACAGATCCAAAATTAGTTGGGCCGATTGGCTCCAAATCTGAAATTATTAAGAGCCCATCGGTTAAAATGGATTGTATTTCTCCGGATACGGTGATGTCTTGGATAAGGGCTCTTAATACCGGTCTTGGCGAATAGGCTTGATCATTCATTAAATGAGTTTATTTATCAACACGTGGTGCTTTGGTTTTGGTCTTATGAATTTATTCGATTTGTGCATTTTAAATACGTCATTTATTACTGAGATAATCATCTGAAAACTCTCTGTTTAGCTTCTCCTTTTGTGCAACTTCTGAAGAAGATTGCCCCATCCTTCTAGCCTGCCATAAAATAAAAAGCTGCGTGACATAGCGGTAAGGTGTTGAGCAGCCTTTATTGCGATAACTAGGTTGTTTAGCCCTTGTTTGGTTGGGTTCCGCTCGGAAGCTAGTTACTATAGTTAACTTCGAATTATAAGAGAGATACTCCGTGCCGCAACTTTTTGGTTCTTCCCGTATTCTTGTGGCTGGTGATGTGATGGTGGATCGTTATTGGCATGGTAGCGCCAGCCGAATCTCTCCAGAAGCCCCAGTTCCGGTAGTTCAGGTAACCCATGATGAGGTAAGGCCGGGCGGTGCTGCGAATGTAGCTCTTAATTTGTCTGTTCTTGGTGTGCAGGTCTTGTGTGCTGGTTTGGTGGGTTGTGATGAGGAGGCGGGCCTACTTGAACAGGCCTTAAAAAATCATGATGTAGATACCGCGTTGTTGCCTGTGGCTAATCGAACAGTCACCAAGCTCCGTGTTGTAAGTCAATCACAGCAGATGATTCGTCTTGATTTCGAAACCCCATTTTCCAAGTCTGACGCGATTAGCTTAGCGGACACAACCGATCTGTCAGGCATTGACATCCTTGTTCTGAGCGATTACGCCAAAGGTACTTTGGCGCCTGGTCGTTGGATTGCTCGAGCTCGACTTGCTGGTATTCCAGTAGTCGTTGACCCGAAGGGTGCGAATTTTGAAAAATACCGTGGCGCGACGTTGATAACGCCAAATCGAGTTGAGCTTGAAGCGGTCATTGGTCCATGGGCGCATGATCAAGAACTTGTCGATAAAGTTGGGTCTTTGATCCGTACCTATAATTTTGAGGCTCTTTTGGTAACACGATCAGAAGAAGGGATGACGCTAATTACGAAGTCTGGTGAAGTGCATCATTTCGCTGCCACTGCGCGTGAAGTGGCTGATGTGACTGGCGCAGGTGATACAGTCATTGCGACAGTTGCAGCAGGGCTGGGTGCGGGGCTTACGATGGTTGCGTCCGCCGAACTTGCTAATCGTGCTGCTGGTATAGCGGTATCTAAGCTGGGTACAGTAACGGTGTCTAAGAGAGAGCTTGAACGATCACTCCAAAATGAACGCTTTATATTTAATGGGCTTGAGGATTTAGTGTCGTGGGTGAAAGAGTGCCACGTCGCGGGCGAAAAAGTTGTGATGACCAACGGCTGCTTTGATATTCTGCATGCCGGTCATGTGGCTTATCTAAAAGAGGCCGCGTTACTTGGCAACCGTTTGGTGGTCGCGGTTAACTCCGATGCATCGGTGACTCGTCTGAAAGGTCTAAATCGGCCCGTTAATGCAGTTGAGAGACGTTTACAGGTCTTGGCTGGGCTAAGCTCAGTCGATGCAGTGATCGCGTTTGAGGACGATACGCCGGAGGTTTTGATTGACGTTCTTCGCCCAGATATTTTAGTGAAGGGCGGCGATTACAAATCGATCGAAGATGTGGTTGGGTTTGAAAAAGTGCAGGCTTATGGTGGCGAAGTCCGCGTGCTTGCGGAGGTCGTAAATCTATCAACTAGCCACCTTATTGAAAAAATTCGTCAGTCGGACTCCAGCTCAACCAACTGACATAGGGTATGCATCATCAGAATGTGGCACTCCTGAATGCGTGCTGTGTTTATAGAGGGAGCGGCCAGCACCAAGTCTGCAATTTCGCACATTTCGGATTGGGGCTTATCACCCACCAAAGCAACTGTGTGTACACCTATTCGCTTGGCTACCTCCATTGCTTTTATAACATTTCTAGAGTTACCGCTTGTTGAAATCCCTATCAATAAATCACCGCGCCTGCCAAGGCCTTCAACTTGGCGAGAGAATATTTGACCATACCCATAATCATTGCTAATTGCGGTCAGTGCTGAAGTGTCCGTAGTTAGTGCGATAGCGGCCATGGGTGCCCGTTCGCGTTCAAACCGTCCAATCAATTCTGCGGCTATATGTTGGCTGTCGGCCGCAGATCCGCCGTTGCCGCAGAGCATAATCTTATGGCCTCCGGCAAGGATTGATGAGGCAAGATTGGCAGCTGCAAGTAATGCCTCGAGCCGCGTCTCATCGGCTAAGAGTGCTTGTTTAGCTTCAATGCTAGCCTGAAAGGTTGCACGTATACGATCTATGCTCATGGATTGATTCCAACTAGGAGTGACTCACAATTGTGTCGTAGATGCTCGGGATTTAGTGTACCAATTATTGCGGAAGTAACATTTGGGTGTGACAAAAGTGTTAAAAGTTGTTTTTTCGGATCATGTGCTAGATAACCGCTGCCAAATACCTTTTTGACTAATATCCCTGCGTTGAATGCCGCTGATTCATCCAACAATGCTCTTTCCTCTTGCATCTCAGCATTGAGCGTAATCATAAGGCAGTCTGCGCCTTCTTGAAGAGCGCGTCGTCCTCCCTCGAGCGTTTTTCCTGAGAGCCCGACCGCTTTGACAAGTCCTCTTTCGCGAGCATCAATTAGAGCTTTTAAGGCGCCTGATTCGATGTGTCTGAGGTCATCGCCATCTGAATGTAATAAGACTATATCTAGTTGATCTCGTCTAAGCCTTTTCAAACTAAGCTCAAGACTTTTTTGAATGGCATGATCGGAGAAGTCATAGCGGCTACCATGCTTGAGTGAGTAGTTTTCCCCGACTTTAGTGATGATCTGAAACGGATAGTTAATTGAGGCTAGAAGCGTGCCAAGACGAGCCTCCGACTGTCCGTATGCCGGAGCTGTATCGAGACAATTTATCCCGATTTCAGCAGCTGTTTTTAAGAGCGTTATCACTTCCTCATCACTCGGCAGCTGGAAACGTTCAGGATATTTCACATTCGTATTGCGCCCAATTTTTATGGTCCCCAGACCTATTGTGCTGAGATTAATTCCGGTGCGCCCAAGGCTGCGCGTTTCTAGGCCCATGGATATTCTCCGGCAGATGCCCGCGGCCAAGCGGGAAAGCAGGCCTTGGTCTCAGGCTTGAGAGCATCCAGCAGCTTGTCCGCCAGGGCTGGGGCTAATGACAGTTTTGTTGGCCAGCAGACGAAGGCCCCAGCCATAGGTTGCACGAAGGCGGCATCTGGCCGGTTACCTTTTTCGGTGTATGGTTCTGCTCGGTTAATACGGAATACTTGGGTCGACTCAATATCGGGCTTCAGCCATGGGATGGCCTCTCCAACTGTTTTCTCAATTTTTTTGATTTGAACAAGATCGGTGCAAAGTACGCCATCTTCAGCTAACTGGCCTCCAAGATATAAATATTGTTTGTCGTTAATTTCGTGAGTTGAGACTGTTACTTTGGGTTTGCTGCTATGTCCTAGTTGGTGACCAAAGATTTTTGGAATAGGTGTATTTAGTCGGCAAAGACCCATCGCTAATGGTCGTAATTGCATTATTGGGGAGGTGAATTCAGCGTCTCTAATTAAGGCCGCCGCGCCTTCTCCCGCGGTTAGTATGACTTCGCCCTCGAGTTGGCCTTGATTTGTCTCAACACCAGTAACTTGCCCATTTTTTTTTATAAGACGGGTGACTTCTGCTCGTAGTAGCTGCATTTCGAGGAGCGATTCGAATCGCTCGACTAGCGTATGGAGTTTAAGTACAGGTTCATTTAAACGATATAAATGACCTTTATATGCGGGGCTCGCAAACGCTGGTTCTGAGGCTGGATCGATCCGCTCCATTCGTGATTGCATTATTTTGCTAGCAAAAAATCCAAGCAAGTTGGCTGTGACGGACTCGACTGACCACATTAATTGAGAGTCTCGCTCAAGTGCGACTCCTTGAAGGTTAACGCTGCCCATGCCAGCAAGCGCTTGCCGCCAGCGTTCTGGCATCTCGCCAATCACTTTAGCGGCGTTACTTAACGCGCCATCTAGGGCGTATTTGGTTCCACCATGAATCATGCCTTGACTGGCGAGCGTCTGTCCTTGGCCTAGGGCGTTTTTTTCAAGAACGCAACAAGGGATACTCCTGGCTTTCAGCTCAGCCGCCAACCAAAGTCCGGAAATCCCGCCACCTACGATGATTTTCATGCAGGCATGCTAGCATCTTCATTATGTGGCGACATCTGTATTCTATAATCTTAGTGTTTTTGACACCGGCCCTTATTTTTCACGTGGTTCGGAAGTATCGCAAGGAACGCCAAAGCTCAGCTATATGGTCGCGGCTTGGGCTAGGGATGCCTGATGTAAAGCCAAATCAACTTTGGATTCATGCGTGTAGTTTGGGTGAGGCAAAAGTGGCTCTGATGATCGCCAACAAACTTCGCTTGGGTCTTGATATTGATATTTGGTTCACTACTACAACGCCGGCTGGGATGAGATTTTTGCTGGATAAGGGGCAGCAGGCATTCGTTTTTCCGTGGGATTTTCCATGGGTTTGGGCTGTTTGGTTACGTAAACTTCGCCCTAAAGCTGTGGTTTTTATCGAGACAGAATTATGGCCTAACTTGATTGCGGCTTGCCATCGACAAAAGATTCCGACGATTTTGGCAAATGGTCGCTTAAGCGAACGCTCGGCCGCCCGTTACAGTCAGATTTCTTGGTTGGCCCGACCGATGTGGACTAATGTTTCTAGAGCTTTGATGCAATCGTCTGATGACGCGCATCGAGTTCATGCCTTGGGTGTATCTGCGGATGTAATATCTGAGGTGGGTTCGGTTAAGCTCGATCAGTCTGACCTGCTATTTGATCCGTGGCTTATCGATTCACTTTGTGACTGGCAGGGCGGGCGTACCTTGCTGTGCTCTATGAGCAGTCATTCAGCTGATGAGCAGGCGGCGATGCTATGGTTAGTAGGTAATATTCCTGATTTTGCGCTTTTATGCGTTCCACGACACCCGGTGAGGGCGACCGAAGTCCAAACGCGGGCCGAAAAGCTTGGTTTGACTGTGGGGGTTGTGTCCAGAGGCATACCGGAACATCCGACAGATGTTTTGATAGGCGACACCTTTGGCCAGATGGCGTCTTATCTTGATGTGGCCGATGTTGTCATAATGGGAGGAAGTTTTGATGATCACGGAGGGCAGAATCCTGTCGAACCTGCACTCCTCGCAAAGCCCATTGTAGCAGGTCCTTCGACCTATAATTTTACCGAAATTACGAAGGCCTTAATTGACGTAGGTGGCTTGATTCAAACCACTGAGGCAGGGCTTGATGAAGCGATACAGCAAGCGCTTGGGGATGGACCTCTGATTGGAATGGCGGCATGCAAATGGGTACTTGCTAATCGTGGCTCGACCGAACGGCAGGCTGCCGCCATCCTGGCTATACTCGACGCCTGCTGATGCGATCTCTAGCCCTCTGTGCCGCAGCCATGACCTGATTTGGGGCTGTTCCACCCATGTGATTACGTGCATTAACGGAGCCCTCGACCGTCAGTACGTCATAGACGTCGGTATCAATAGCGCTGTGAAAGCTTTGCAATTCAGTTAATGTCATTTCGGAGAGATCTCTTTGGCGTTCAATTCCCAACGCAACCGCCTTGCCAACCACTTCGTGAGCATCGCGGAACGGGATGCCTTTTCGGACCAGATAATCTGCAAGATCGGTGGCTGTTGAGAAGCCACTTTTTGCGGCTTCTCTCATTTTTTTTTTGTTAACCAATAGCTCAGGCATCATCTCTCCGAAGGCGTGCAAGCATCCGAGTAGGTTATCAGCCGTGTCATAAAGTGGCTCTTTATCTTCTTGATTATCTTTGTTGTATGCCAACGGCTGGCCTTTCATCAATGTTAATAAGCCAATTAAGTGACCGAACACGCGCCCTGATTTGCCGCGGACTAATTCCGGCACATCCGGATTTTTCTTTTGAGGCATAATTGATGAGCCGGTGCAGAATTTATCGGGTAAATCTATGAATTGCCATGCTGTCGAATTCCAATTAATAAGTTCTTCTGAGCAACGTGATAGGTGCATCATAATAATACTTGCGGCACTAACAAATTCGATTCCAAAATCGCGATCTGACACTGAGTCCAGACTATTCTCGGTCGGCCTGTCAAAGCCCAGCAATGCGGCACTTCGGATACGATCGATTGGAAAGCTAGTGCCTGCCAAAGCCGCTGAGCCTAGTGGACATTGATTCATTCGTTTGCGGCAATCAAGTAGGCGCCCGTAATCGCGCTCAAGCATTTCGTTCCACGCTAGCATATGGTGGCCGAAGGTGATGGGTTGCGCAGCCTGTAAATGCGTAAATCCTGGCATGATAGTTTCAGCCTCGCGCTCAGCTAAGTTAATCAGGCTTGTTTGTAGTTTAGCTAACTCGCTTACGACTTGATCAATTGCAGCTCTTAGCCAGAGGCGTATGTCGGTAGCAACCTGATCATTTCTCGAACGGCCGGTGTGTAATTTTTTGCCTGTATCCCCGATGAGGTCGATGAGCCGCGATTCAATGTTCATGTGAACATCTTCTCGTGCAATTAACCACTCAAAGGAGCCGGCATCAATTTCTTCGCTGATTTGCTTGAGACCACTCACGATTTGATTGCATTCTTCTGCGGTAAGAATACCTTGGTCGGCCAACATGGTTGCATGGGCAACTGAGCCTTGAATATCTTCACTCGACATACGGTTGTCGAATTGTACAGATGCTGTAAAAGCTTGAACGAATGCGTCGGTTGATTCCGAGAAGCGTCCGCCCCAAAGTGCCTTAGGCGTTTTCTGACTCATGGAGACTCCTTGTGTAAGCATTCAGTATACTGCCTGAAACAAGGGACCACATATGCAAAAAAAACTAACCATTGCAAGTCGTAAAAGCCCATTGGCTCTTTGGCAGTCTTACCACGTGCGTGATCTGCTGATTGCAGCTCATCCTAGCCTCACGATTGAGCTCTTAGAAATGAGCACGCAGGGTGATGAGCGCTTAGATGTCTCAGTAGATAAGATTGGTGGAAAGGGAGTATTTGTTAAGGAATTGGAGACCGCTTTGTATGACGGTCGTGCAGATCTGGCTGTGCACTCGCTCAAAGACGTTCCAATGGAGTTACCTGCGGCCCTAGAATTATGCTGTCTGACGGCTCGTGAAACGCCGAATGATGCTGTTGTTTCACGAGCTGGAATAATACCCTGGAACGATTTTTCTGAGATTCCGAAAGGCGCGCATATTGGGACGTCCAGTCTTAGGCGGACTGCGCAAATCCGAGCATTGCGACCTGATCTGATTTTATCTTCTGTGCGGGGTAATCTGGGGACGCGTCTGAAAAAACTCGATTCTGGTGAGTTTGATGGCTTGGTTTTGGCATCGGCTGGGTTGAGGCGGCTTGCTCTGCATCAGCGTATCGCCTTTGAAGCGAGCCCGGAGGAGCTTCTGCCGGCGTGTGGCCAGGGTATTCTTGGGATTGAAATCCGTTCAGATGATGCAGAAGCAAGGCATCTTGTAATGGCATTACAAAATCAAGAGAGTGAGCAAGTTGGACGTTGTGAGCGCTCGCTCAATCGATATTTAAACGGTGGCTGCCAGGTGCCTATAGCAGCCTATGCCATTAAAGATCAGGGCGGACTTTGGCTGCGTGCACTCGTAGGTTCTCCTGATTGTGGGACCTTACTGCGAGCTGAGGCTCGTGGCTCTTTGGAGTCGGCTGAAGCGCTTGGTATTAGAGTAGGAAAGGCATTGATTGCGCAAGGTGCTCGTGAGCTTTTGGATTCGGTTGGCTCATGAGCGATAGAGGTCGGATTTGCTTGAATCGTTTAGCGCGAGCGTTGCCGACAGCGGTGGCACAATTTCAGGCGGCTGGCTTTACAGCTAAGGGAGTATCATTTCTTACCGCAACCTATTTTCAGGGTGGTGTTAACCCACTGATTACTAATTTGGATCGATTTGATCACGTTATTATTACGTCACCTGAAGCTGCTTCAGAATTTACAGGCCACGTTATTTCGCGGTGGCCTCAGTGGCCCTCGGATCTCACAATTTGGTGCGTTGGATCGGCTACAGCGGCTCATATACCTGTTGATGCTGGCCTAATTCGATTGGCAAGTCATCCGGGGTCTAAGCCCCTGATCGCATTAATTCGTCGAGAATTGTCCATTAATGACCGCGTTATTTTGGCGACAGTGGAGGGTGGCGGACAGCAGTTCGATGTTTTAAATCTTAGCCTCGACGAGCCGCTGAATCGACTTGAACTTTATAAACTGGAGTCATGCATAGAGGAATTCTTATTCGATCCATTACAATTTGATTATTTACTACATGGGTCGAAAGTCCATTTGGCGGCTTGTCTGACGTGGGCCAAGGTGATGGGTGTCGATTTGGATCACCTAATTCATTTGGTGACCAGTTCACAGGCAGTTGCCCTTCTGCGACCAGGAAGTCGGTATTATCGTATAGATGCACCAAGCCTTAAGCATGTGCTTGCGGTCATTCAAGGAGAGCCCAGTGTCAAAGTCTAAAAATCCCAGTGTGGTTGGACATGAAGAGCTTGTTATTAATAGTGAAGAATCTCCTCTAGAAGGTGCCACTGAGTCCCAGCGATTAGAAGCAGTGGACATAAAGTCGAGCTTTTCGGTATCTTGGTTTCTTGTCATATTGGTATTGTCTACACTCGGGGTATCCGGTGTTCTGGCTTGGTTTGGGTGGCAGCAGCTGGAACTCGTTAAGTCGACTTTGAAACTGCACTCATCTGAATTGCGGGGATTGGACAGCTCGACTTCTGCTATACAGGCAACCGAAGGTTTGCGTCAGCTTTTACAGTCACAGTTGAATGGGCTGTCAGAGCGCGTTGATCGAGCCGACAACCGAAACCAATTGATTATTGATCGTATCGAGTCTGTGGCGGAAAAACTCTCTAGGCAGCAGGTTGATACACAGACAAGTTATTTGTTGGCTGAGGCTGAATACTTACTAAAATTTTCCGATCAGCGTTTGTTAATTGAAAAAAATCCTGAAACGGCGCAGATATTGATGAGGAGTGCACAAGTTTTACTTGGCCAGCTTGAAGATGGTCGTTTGCTCCCAGTGCGAGAGAAATTGGCGCTGGATATACAGGCATTAGATGCTGTTCAAACGATCGACGTGCTTGGTATCCAGGCCGAACTTTTAGCGCTTGGCAGCTTGTTGACTAATTTGACATTGCCTGTTCAAAGACTCGATAGACCGGAAGTCCTGGTTGCACCTCAAGGATCAAATAATTGGTTAGATATCCTGTTTGAGTTTGTTCGAATTCGTAAGGTAGATGCTCCCATTACGCCCTTAGTAACAGCCTTGGATTCAGGACGAGCACGTGAGATTTTGCGTTTAAATCTTGAGCAAATAAAGGTAGCATTAATTAGGGAAGATCAGGCTTTATTTGATGCCAGTGTTACGCAAGCTGCGCGCTTAGCCAATCACTTTTTTTCCGTCAATGAGGGTGCTGGTTTGATTCTTATCAGAGGGCTTGAGTCAATCAAGGGTCGACCTATTGTGCGTGTTATTCCAAACGCTTCGACTGGCCTTAGGGCGCTCAGGGAATATCGAAAAGCCTTGACTAGAGATCGTGTGGCGACTTCTGAGGCGAATCAGTGAGCCGGTTTTTCCGCCTTTTTCTGTGGTTGCTAGTTTTAGGCATTCTTCTTGCCGGGGGTCTTTTTTTAGGTGATCGCGTCCAGGCCGATCCTGGATACGTATTACTCGCATTCGGTGGGTATACGGTAGAGATGTCCATGTGGACTTTTTTGATTGTATTTTTGACCGGTTCGGTGGCACTTTGGGTGCTGTTTGGATTGGGCGCTGTGGTTGGGCGCACCCCTTGGTTGATGTGGCGTGCTTTTAGAATAATGGGGAAGCGTAGAGCCGATAGTCGATTGGTCGAGGGTGCCTTGTGGTTGCGTCGCGATAATCCGAGCAAGGCGCTGGATGTCTTAAGACGTGAGTCTGAGACTGAGTCTTTGCCGGCGCTACACTGGTTGCTAGCGTCAGAAGCAGCTAGAAGATTGGAACGGATAGAGGATTCGGATACTTATCTTAAAACTGCTGAGGCAATGATGACTAATGTCCCGAAAGAAATTCCAATCTCATTGGCGCCGACTAATTTTAAAGCATTGGTCAAGTCATTAAAAAAACATTGGCGTGAAGATTGGGCGATGTTGCTGGAAACCACTGGTGATCACGAGCCTCTGGAACGCTTGGCCATTCTGAATGGTTTACTCGGTAACCATTCAAATTCATTTGCACTTGCTTTGGTTCAAACTCGTTTAGCGTTGTCGTGTGAGTTGGAGGCTGAAGCCAGACATCATATCGAACGAGCGGCGACGATGGATCCAGCGCATCCCTTAGTTCTAACCTTAATGGCTGAGTCTCAGCATGGATGCTCGCCGTCACTTGAATTGTTGCGACGGCGGCTAATTGAGAATGGCGTTTAGCGTTTCTTCATTGATTGGAAGAATTCTTCGTTAGTTGTTGTAGTCCTTAAACGATCGATAAGGAACTCAATGGCCTGCAGGTCTTCCATTGAATCTAGGAGCTTACGCAGGATCCACATCCGTTGAAGTTCGTCCTCGGTCGTCAGAAGGTCCTCACGACGGGTTCCAGACTTTCGTATATTAAACGCTGGAAATACCCGTTTTTCTGCTGCGCGACGCTCAAGATTGAGTTCGGAGTTTCCTGTTCCTTTGAATTCCTCAAAAATCACTTCGTCCATCTTCGAGCCGGTATCGACAAGAGCAGTCGCAATTATTGTAAGGCTCCCGCCTTCTTCAATATTTCGAGCCGCACCAAAGAATCGTTTTGGGCGCTCAAGTGCGTGGGCGTCGACGCCCCCTGTTAGTACTTTCCCAGAAGACGGCTGTGTTGTGTTGTAAGCTCGTGCTAAACGCGTAATAGAGTCTAATAAGATGATGACATCACGTTTGTGCTCGGTTAATCGTTTTGCTTTTTCAAGCACCATTTCAGCGACTTGTACATGGCGTGAGGGCGGCTCATCAAAAGTAGATGCGACAACTTCACCTCGAACCGTTCGCTGCATTTCTGTTACTTCTTCTGGGCGCTCATCGATTAATAAGACGATCAAGTCACTGTCAGGATTATTGCGCGTAATGCTGTTAGCAATATTTTGTAGCATCAGCGTTTTACCAGCTTTCGGTGGTGATACTATCAGCGCACGCTGGCCCTTTCCGATCGGACAGACGAGGTCAATAATTCGAGCCGTCAAATCTTCTGTAGATCCATTGCCAAGCTCCATGAACATGCGATCTTGCGGAAATAACGGTGTAAGGTTTTCGAATAGAATTTTGTTTTTGGCATTTTCTGGCTTGTCGAAATTTATTTCATCGACTTTTAAAAGTGCAAAGTAGCGTTCGCTATCCTTAGGCGGCCGAATTTTTCCAGCTATAGAATCGCCTTTGCGCAAATTGAAACGTCTAATTTGACTTGGTGAGACGTAAATATCGTCAGGGCCAGCGAGGTAGCTAGAGTCTGCCGATCGCAAAAAACCGAACCCATCGGATAGGATTTCTAAAACCCCATCCCCGTATATGTCTTCACCGCTTTTTGCGTGCGCCTTTAAAATAGAGAAAATGACATCCTGCTTTCTCGAGCGGGCGAGGTTTTCAAGTTCCATAGAGCCAGCAATTTCGAGTAATTGCGGCATTGTTTTTTTCTTAAGTTCAGTGAGGTTCATTCGTTCTCTTGACACCTACGCCTACGGCTTTAGGTAATCTTTGTGTTGTTTTTTTTAAAAAAGTGAATTTGGTGGAGAGCGTCCACATTGAAATCTTAGGTGCTTTCAATCTGGACGTCCACTATTTTTAAATGTTGGAGTCAAGAAATGCGGCCAATTGACTTTTCGATAGTGCGCCGACCTTGGTTGCTTCAGGCTCGCCATTTTTAAAAAGGATCAATGTTGGGATTCCTCGAATATTGAATTGTTCGGTCGCTTCTTTGTGATCGTCGACGTTCAGTTTTGCTATTTTGAGCCGCCCCGAATATTCCGTGGCTAGCTCTTCCAATATCGGTGTAATCATTTTGCATGGACCACACCATTCAGCCCAAAAATCGACTAATACTGGGGTCTGCGAGTCTTTCAATATAGATTCAAAGTTTTCATTTGTTAGAATTGTAATTTGGTCGCTCATGACTTCCTCGTCGTTTGTTTTTTTAGGCAGTAAGATTTTCGGCTACATCAAGCGCCGCGTAAGTAAGAATACAATCTGCACCAGCGCGCACCATTGATTCAAGACTTTCTATCATGACGGCCTTGCCGTCAATCCATCCATTCAAATGCGCTGCTTGAATCATTGAATATTCGCCACTTACTTGATAGACCGCAACCGGCACCTGAAATGTCGTCTTTACTCGGCGTACAATGTCGAGATAGGGCAGGCTTGGTTTAATCATCACCATGTCTGCGCCTTCATGCAAGTCTTCGGCAACTTCGTGCAATGCCTCATCGCTATTACATGGATCCATCTGATAAGTTCGTTTGTCTTTTTTTCCAAGATTGTTACCCGATCCAATGGCATCCCGAAAAGGACCGTAGAACGAACTCGCATATTTGGCTGAGTACGCCAGAATTCGAGTATCGAGGTGTTTTTTGGCTTCTAGTGCCTCCCGTATCAGTCCAATACGACCATCCATCATGTCGCTGGGGGCGACAATGTTTGCGCCAGCTTCTGCGTGCGAGAGTGCTTGCTGAACTAATGCTTCGCAAGTCTCGTCGTTCATAACATAACCTGCTTGATCTATTAATCCGTCCTGCCCATGCGTGGTGTATGGGTCAAGAGCGACATCAGTGATGACGCCAAGCTCAGGTAGCTCAGCCTTTAATTTTCGGATAGCACGCTGAATTAGCCCCATGGGATTATAAGCCTCTCTACCGTCCTCAGTTTTATTTTCTCGTATCACCGGAAATAGGGCGATCGCTGGGATGCCAGCGACATACGCACGCTCAGCTAATCTTAATATTAAGTCGATCGACAGGCGTTCAACGCCCGGCATTGAGACGATTTCTTCTCGAATATTGTGTCCTTCTAAAGCAAACATTGGGTAAATCAGGTGCGCTTTAGTCAGCGTGTGTTCGCGAATTAAGGCGCGAGAGAATGCATCTTTGCGGTTACGTCTCAACCTGCGCTTAGGAAATCCGATTGGGAAAATTTGTGACATCAGCCAGATCCTTTTTTTTGGAAAAATATACGAACATAATTTTGACAGGTCTACGCGTGCACTGGCATGTTTGATACTAATTTTTATCAATAATTTTTTCAGAATAGAAAGTAGGTTAGCATCAGAAGTTTAGAGAAGAGTAAGTTCGTGAAAGAATTCATTGGCGTTACCCTTGTAACGATAATTGTTTTTTTTGTCTTTTTTTCAGCAGACCTGTTCTCTTGGATTGAGTTTGTGAAACAGTATAAATCCCTTCAGTTACTCGTAGATCAGGATCGAATGATGTATCTCGTACTTTTTGGTTTATTGTACTGGATTTCGGTAGCATTTTCCCTGCCGATCGCTCTTCTTCTGACTTTAGGCGGTGCCGCATTATTTGGGTGGCCCGGTTTTCTTTCAATTTGGATTGGGGCCACTTTTGGTGCGTTAACCTGCTTTGTGGGTATCCGTTACTTTTTTGCAGATTGGGCTCGACGTCGTCTTGGAAGGCGGCTTGCTAATTTGGCGTTCTCGTTTCAGGAATCTCCGCTCAGGTGGTCGCTAAGTTTGCGACTAATGCCTGTCATGCCATTCTGGATGGCTACCGCCATTCCTGCCTTGTTGGGCATGAATTTATGGGCTTTTTTGGCGTCGACCGCGGTTGGAATTTTACCTGGAACCTTGATCTATATGAGTTTGGGGGTTGGTTTTCGGAAAGTCTTTGGTCAGGGCGAAGTACCCAATTTAGCTTTAGCCACATCGAAAGAACTGATGCTTCCATTGGTTTTTTTATCACTTTTTACCGCAGCGTCTGCTTGGCGGGCAGCAACAAGAAAGTTACCTCTGCGATAATCTGAAGAGATGCTTTAAAACTTGGGTAAAATTTACGAGGAGAAAAAATGCGTTCGATTTTAGCCTTTTGGCTAGGCTTGTTGTCGTACTCTGCTGAGTCTGATCCTTGGGTAGCCATGAGTGAACGAGCAAGCGGACAGGTGGTGTACTTCAATGCGTGGGGCGGATCGCCTTCTATAAATGCCTATATTAGGCGTTGGTCTGATGCAGCGTTTGACCAATATGGAATCAACGTTCGGCACGTTAAGGTCGATGATATAAGTCCTGCTATTACCAGCATTCACACAGCAAAACTGATGGGGCAGAAGACCAATGGACCGGTCGATTTAGTCTGGATTAATGGTGAAAACTTTGCCCGGATGAAGCGCGACGGGTTGCTTGGTCCAGCATTTGTCGAGTTTTTACCAAACGCTTTTGGCTTGGACCTGAAAGACATCTCGAATCTACTCGATTTTTCGATTCCCACTGATGGTTTAGAGGCTCCGTGGGGCCGCGCGCGCTTGGTTTTTGTGCATGATTCATTAAAGTTGAGCAAACCGCCTAAAACGCTAATTGAGCTGGTCGCCTATGCAAGGGCCCATCCAGGCCGCGTTACTTATCCAGAGCCCCCTAACTTTCACGGGACCACTTTTTTAAAACAAGTGCTTCTTGAGACTACGAGACACCCTGACTGGTTGTCTGAGCCTTACGAACCTGCTCGGTTTGAGGAAGCTACAATGGGCGTTTGGTCGTTGCTGGATCAATTAAATTCAGTGGCTTGGCGTTCGGGTCGAGAGTTCCCTGACTCAGCGGAAGAGATGATGGAGTTATTTGCTGATGGAGTTTTAGATATAGCGTTCACGTTCAATCCAAATGATGCTTCTGCTCGGATTCTGGACGGTCGGTTTTTAGAATCAGTTCGGACCTATGTCCATCGAGGCGGAACGATCGGGAATACACACTTTCTTGCGATTCCGTTTAATGCAAAGGCCCGCGACGGCGCATTAATATTTATCAATCTTTTGCTGTCTGCTAAAGCTCAGGCTGATAAGGCCGATCCCAATATTTGGGGTGATCCTACAGTGCTAGACCTTGATCGATTGAGTCTGGAGGATCGTTCTTATTTTGATATGGTTGGCGGCCCTGCAACTCTGACTCAGGCGGAGTTAGGCCCCAGTCTGCCTGAGCCTCATGCTTCCTGGACAGAGCCTTTAGAGGCTGCCTGGCTGAATCGATACGTCGGATCTAAAAGATGAATGGGGTCGAGCGTGCATTGGTTGCGCTCTTGGCATTACCCGTAATTGGTCTTGTTGTTCAGGCATTTGGATTACTATCAGGGGTGTCATTTGAAGGTATTTGGTTACGATTATTAACTGAGCCAGCATTAGCGGAAGCGGCGATACATAGTGTCATGCTGGGAATAGCCACTCTGTGGCTATCGCTGAAACTGGCCTGCTTAGCATCGTTTCGATGGCTTTTTTCTTCGTCTGTGAGCTGGTTTCGTTGGTTGATTTTAGCGATGCCGCATAGCGCTCTTGGCTTGGGGGTGCTTTTGTTTTTCGGTGCCAGTGGGGTATGGGTTCGACTCGCCACCGTTATCTGGCCAGAAATTGGTCCGTTTGACTACTTGTTTCCCCGGGATCCCTTAGGCATTGGAGCGCTCAGCGTTTTGGTGTTAAAAGAATCATTGTTTCTCTCAATCTTGGCCGTTCCCGTGGCCAGGCAGTTACCCTGCCGGGCGACTTATGATTTGGGGCGGCAAGCAGGTTTGTCGGATGTGATGATCTACCGTGACTTGCTGTGGCCGCAGGTGTTAGTGCGGTTACGAGCTCCAATCCTGGTGGTCTTGGCCTTCGCTGTTAGTAATCTGGAGGTGGCCATGATTCTTGGTCCGGATCAGCCACAGTTTATTTCAGTCCGAATTTTATCGTTGTTAATGGATCCAGATCCGTTGGCACAAAGCGCGGGGGCGCTTGCTGCCCTCCTGATGCTGGTGGCCCTGAGTGTTTTGGGTATGTGTTGCTCTTACTTAACGCGCCCTAAGTTAGTCGATGTAAAAGAACGAAATTATAGCCGATATTCAGAATTCTTGCTGCCATGTTTCTCCGTTCTCATCAAGGCGATGGGCACAGCGGCTATTTTTTCTTTGTTCCTTTGGGCGATAGCAGGCTACTGGTCAGTTGAGATGTTTATGCCGCGTGTGACAATGGAGAGCCTGAGTCGGCTAGTCCCAAATTTTTCGGTAATTTTTATGACCCTTAGTCTTGGAATTTTAGTTGCCGCATTATCGGTCGGGCTGGCAGTAGGCATATTGGAGTGGATGGTAGCTCTTCGGGCCAGGACGCTGCATTGGATCTGGTGGGGGTTTATATGGATGCCAGCTTTACCGCTATCAGCAGGTTTTCTTGGTTGGCTGTATCTGGCCGGTGGGGAACCAGGGTATGGACCAACGCTGGTCAGCCACCTAGTGTTGGCGACCCCTTATGCGATGATCGTATTGGCGGGTGATTGGCTGGGTAGAACGGAACTCGAGCGACATGTGCTTTCTGAAAGTGGCATCTCTAGGATGGTCGCACTGCGTATTATATGGATGCCAAGGCATAGCCCACAGATTCTGGTGGCATTCGCGATCTCATTTTCAGTAAGTTGCGCGCTTTACACCCAGACTTTACTGCTTGGTGGGGGTCGTGTGGAGACTTTAGCAACGGAGTTAATTGTCAACTTGGCTGGCGATCGTCGTTCTGCTGCTGCTGCTGGACTATGGAATGCGCTTTTACCTTGGCTTATCTTTGGGGGTTGCACGTTTTTAGGAACATGGTTTTGGCGTAGTCGACTTGGTATGCAGGGAGGTCTGGATGTTCGAGTGCGTTGATGTGTCGGTGAGTCGGAATAGTGTGGTGCTGTTTCAGCCATTTTCGGCTTATATTTCTCCCGGATCTATCTTGACCTTGCAGGGTGCTTCAGGACTTGGGAAAACGAGCCTCCTTCATGCATTGGTAGGAGGCCATCCAGATCTTTCGATTGTTGGCAAAGTATTACTCGATGGAGAAATCCGCCACCCGGGTAACGGGTTGCTTGGACAGACTCAGACGGTATTCCAAGACGCTCTATTGTTTCCTCATTTTTCGGTGGGTGCCAACGTTGCACTTCCCATATCAGACTTGCCCCGGGTAAATCAGATAGTTTTGGTCCGAGAGCGGTTGGCTCAAGTTGGATTAGATGGATTTTTTGATCGCGATCCAGAAACCCTATCGAGAGGACAAAAAATGCGTGTGGCTATAGCACGTGCGCTAATAGCTAATCCTCGAATCTTGCTTTTAGATGAACCCTTTAGCGCTTTGGATAGTCAAACTCGGGAGCAGGTGAAGCGTCTTGTATTTGGAGAGATCGCTCAAAAGGGCATGGTTGCTATTCTCGTAACCCATCAAGAATCAGATTTACCGTCAGAAGGAGAACTGAGGTGTTTGATGCCTTAATTGTAAAGCAACTGAAGGAACCGCTTGATCTTCTAGCCAGGCCACTCGCCAGATCAAGAGTTTCTGCTGATTCGCTCACCTTAATCGGGGGATTTTTTGGAGTCTCTGGGGCGGTGGCGGTAGCGATTGATGCAACACTATTTGGGCTGGTGTTGCTTTTGTTGAACCGTCTTTTTGATGGCCTAGATGGGGCTGTTGCAAGACTGCATGGCCCAACGGATAGAGGTGCATATCTTGACATAGTTTGTGATTTTTTGATCTACAGCGCGATGCCCTTGGCTTTTGCTATTCGTGATTCTGAAGATGCCCTAGCAGCAGCATTTTTAATTTTCTGTTTTGTCGGCACGGGCTCGAGTTTTTTGGCATTTTCTATTTTTGCCAAGGCTCACGGGCTGTCCAATCAGCGGTTCGCTACAAAGTCCTTTTATTATCTTGAGGGCTTTACGGAGGGCTTTGAAACCATATTGATTTTTTGCTTGATGTGTCTTTTCCCCAGTTGGTTTGGTCTACTCGCTTATGGGTTTGGCGTCCTTTGCCTCGTAACAGCAGTCGGTAGAATTTCATACGCGGCTCAAACTCTGGATGGTATTTCTAGGGTTGACCCTGATAGTCTTCGTTAAATACTGATAGGAGCTTTCCATGAAATTAATTATCCGAGGCTTATTTTGCGCCTCTTTTATTACTATGCCGGCGCTTGCAAGTGAGCCGGCCACTGATCTCGAAAAGCTTAGTTATAGCCTTGGAATCATGTTGGGCCAGAGGATAAACAATGATTTTGGGGCCCTCGACCCCGCCTTTGTTCTTGATGGCTTAGAAGATTCAGGCGACCCCAAGAGCTGGAAAATGGATCAGTCATCGATAACTCGAGTTGTTCAAGAAGCAAATGAACTAGCGCGTAAAAAGAAGCAGCAGCAAACGGAAGAGCAACAAAGGCAAATGGAAGCGATGGGACAAGCGAATTTGAAATCAGGAGAAGAATATCTGGCACAAAATGCCAAAAAAGACGGCGTGAAGGTGACGGCTTCAGGCCTGCAATATCGTGTTTTAAAAGTGGGATCTGGGAAAGCTCCAACGATCACAGACACTGTTCGTGTCGATTATGAAGGCAAGTTGATTTCTGGCGATATTTTTGATAGCTCGCGTGCTCGGGGGGAGCCTGTTAGTTTTCCATTAAATGGTGTTATTCCAGGGTGGTCCGAAGGCGTTCAATTGATGCGGCCGGGTGCCCTGTTTGAATTTACGATCCCTGCAGCCTTGGCTTACGGTCCCTCAGGAACTGGTCCAATACCGCCAAATTCTGTTTTAGTATTTGAGGTTGAGTTACTCGAGGTGAATCCTGCTAATTGATTAGGGCAGGTTTACATAAGCACGAACGAAGTCATCAAAACTCCCTTTATTCGTGCTTGTGAGCGTCTTTTCTTTCTTTAGACTGTTATTTGCTGTTTTTTTCAGCAAATCGATTTTGTCTGTATTGAAATGGTTGAGCCACATTTCATGGTGTTGATCTGCCATAGATAGCCCGAATTCCAAATGCCCGTTGTCAGTAGCCGCAGCCTCAATCTCGTCGGATATTAGCGGGCATGTTCCACCAAGCCTGAGGCGTGCGTCTATCAGTGCTTCAGTGTGTCCGTTGGTGTCCAAAGCCTCATCAAGCGATTCGGCCAGTGGATCCAAAGATGAGAGAAATTCGATTGCTGCTGCTTTGAATGAGTGTTTTTGGTCAAATTTTTGTTCTGGTTGGCGGCCCGCCCAAGTAGTTCTGGCATTTATTCCGCTGATCGCATCGGATTCTTGAGGGGAGTTGAGCGGGCTATCTGCTAAGGCTGAGGTCGTCATCAAAAGCGTGATCAAGCAGGCCTCTATTTCTGAAATGCCATTCCTTGCGAATGGATTTAGATCGATGGCACGAACTTCGAGGTATTCAACGCCCCGGTTGATAAGAGCTCTGACAGGTCGTTCATCATTTAGTTGCACTCGTTTTGGCCGGATACTGGAATAGTATTCATTTTCAATTTGTAATACCGCTGTATTTAACTGTTTGAAGCCGACACCATCTTTAAGACCCAGTCCTTCATATGTCGGCCACGGCTGGTGAACTGCCTCTGCCAAACTATGACAATACGTATTCAGGTGATTAAAGCATAAGTTGATCGATTCTTGCGCAGCTGACTGATAGCCAAGATCGCTCATTCGCAGTGTTGTAGATCCTTTTGCGATTCGACTTCGGCCAGTCACTTTGAACCGATCTGTAGCCAATAAGCGAAAGCTTTCATCCACCGCGGGACTGGCACCGGTTAGGAGCATGAAAATCCACTGAATGCGCCGGAAATTACGAATGGTATGAAAATAACCTATGTCGCGGCGAGTTCTGACATCAGAGTCAACAGGGTGGTTGTGGAGGGCACTGTGAAATGCCCAAAAATTATCGCTAAACGACATGTTGAAGTGTACGCCAGCGATAGTCTGCATTTGCCGGCCATATCGAAATCCCAGGCCTCGTCTGTACACTGTCTTTAACCGACCAATATGGCTTTCACCGTAGTAAGCGAGCGGTATATCTGCGTCGGATTGAGGTAGTCGGCATGGCATAGATAGGGGCCAGATACGCTCTTTTCCTATCACTGAAGCTGTATAGGATTGCAGCATTTCTAGCTCGGCTAATGCTTCCATTGGTCTTGCGTGCGTTCCAGTTACAAACTCTAGCAATACTTCAGAATAGTCTGTGGTGATTTGAGGATGTGTAAGCGCGGAGCCAAGCTCTTTGGGATGAGCCGTTTTTGCTAGGCTGCCATCTGCCGGATTTACCCTGAGTCCCTCTTTCTCAAGACCGAACTTCATGCCTTTCAAAGATTTTTTTAGTTCATCTGACCGTGATCCTTTGAGTGCGTGGTGATCGATATGGGGGAGGTGTATGTGCATTAAATATCCAAAGCCTTAAGCCAGCGTTCCGAATCATTGCGACGGGATAGTTCGTTTCTTATGGACTGGGTCAGTTCGATCATACATATTTTATAGTCCTCCCTAGAACTCCAGTCGGCTTCTGCATGCGAAGGGTCACCGCCTTCGGCATGGCGCGCAGGAACTGTGAGGCCAAGCGCGCCGTATGATTCCCAGTTGGTACAGTAGTACATGGCTGTAATTACTGCATTTTCTTTGGACGCAGAGAGTGGCTTGCCCTGGCCAGCTCTGCCTCCGTGCCAGCCGGCATTAACTAAAAAGCAACGTGAATCGTGTATCTCCAAGAGATCCTCAAGAATATATATGTAGTCGTCAAGATTTCGCGGCAATAATGAATCCATGAATCCTGGTGTGAACCGAATATTGATGCTCGCTTCTCGCTCCTCGAGAGGCCCAAGGTGATTGCCGTACCCAAGGATAAACCAAGCAAGCGCCTGCTCAGGCGAAATCTTAGCCAATGGCGGCAAGACACCGAGTGGATCTGTGGCCAGAATGACCAACTGACTGGGTCCGCGCGTTTCAGATTCTTGAGTTGTGTGTAATCGGTTCATTGGGATTAAAAGATGAGTAGAAACAGGGTCTTTTTCAGACGCTTCTCTTTCGATTGGATTTCGGCCTGCGTCCAATGATAAATTTTCTGCAATTGTACCGAAAGTCAGTTTGTCGTGGAGACTGATCGGAAGGTTCTGGTCGAAGTGCAGTCGACAGCCATCAGAAAGACGATGCAGCCCAGATTCCGACCAAGATAGTCCGCGGTCCCCAATGAGGCGCCCACACCGAAGGGCCCATGTCGTTTTTTGAGTACCTGCTGGGCCTAAAAATAAAGTTATTTCTTTGTCTCCTTGCGCTGCCGCACCATGCAATGGCAGCATTTTTTTTTCAGGCAGCAATAGGCTTAAAACCGTTAAAAGAGTTCGGCGTATCTCGCCGGTGCTGAGGTCACCACTTATAACTACGCGGCGTTTGCCTACGTGCATCAGAACGACTCCACTATTGTCGCTGATCGCGCTAATATCGCCGAGCATTTTGCTTGGCACCCAGAAAATTTTCCAGAGCGGTTTCTCTCTCGGATTGAAATGTTTGGGTATGTGGCAAAGGTGGTGGCAGCTCATCGCGTGCCAGGCTTTCAAGGTATTGATTTGTAATGGGACCGCAATGTCAGGATTTACGCCCATATGAGCGCTTAAGCGGTAACGATTTTTCTCGACCATATCGTCTTTGATACGATCCCACATCGCATCAAAGACGACCTCGCCGAGTAGACTGAGTTCTGCGCCAGCCCGAATAACATCAGTCACGGACGGTTCGTTAACTACGAATCGTTTTACTAAGGAGTTGTGTTCAGTATTCACTGCGAAAGCGCCGTTGGCGGTAAGCACGCCCTCTTTTAATGCAACTGCGTGCTCGATAAGTTCCGCGAAGGGAAGATCGTCGTGCCGACTCGACTCAATATTGTTCATTGCAACCTTTCAGACTTCAGCAACTGATCAGACATTATCCATTCTAAATCAGCCCGATGATAAAGGTATAGTTGCCCGCAAAAATGACAGTCTAGATTTATGACAGTTTGTTCTTGAAATAGTAATTCGAGATCTGCTTTACCAAGTGTTTGGAGAGCTCGTGCTGAGCGTTCTTTGGAGCAGGAGCACTCAAAAATAACTGGCCATGGGCTAAAGGCTCTTGGGTGCAGCTCATTAAATAATCGGTAGGCTAAAACTGGGCCGGCATCGGAGATCAATTCTGCTTCTGTTACGGTCTGAGCTAGAGCTGCGACCGTAGACCAAGCATCTTCATGCTTACGTTGATACCCGCCTTCTGAGGGAAGGCGTTGGATCAGTAGGCCTCCGACCGAAGAGCCGTCGCTACTGAGCCAAACGCGCGTATTCAGCTGCTCGGAATTCTTGAAGTATTCGTTTAAGCATTCAGCAATTGAATCAGAATTCAGCGAGACCATGCTTTGGTAGCGCTTGCCTTGCGTTGGATTAACAGTAACTATCAGATGACCCGTTCCAACAAGCTCGCGAAATGAACCGGCTTTAATACTTTCTTCCCATTGACCGGTGGCACGTACCTGGCCCTTTGATGAACACTCGGCCATTAAAAAGTTGATCGGACCATTGCCTTTCAGTTGCAGAATCATTTCGCCTTCAAATTTTAGTATGTTCGCCAGAATCGCCGCCGCCGCCGCCATTTCTTGGCATAACTTTCGCACATCAATTGGCATATTTTGATGAGATAACATCGCATTAACAGACTCAATCAATCTTGTCGTAATTATTCTAGTGTCTCGAGCATCATCACAAAGGTATCGGCGAACAATATCGCGATCTGTATCCATCTCCATCACTCTGCCTGCCCTTTTAATTTGTTGAGTTCTTTGCGTGCATGTTTGCTTGGACGTTGATCAGAGGGTTGAAAGCCCTTAAGAGCGAAGCGGCGCATGTCTGACTCGGCTTCTCTTTTCTTGCATGACTCATTAGTTTCCTGGTAAAGCCAAGCCGCTTCTGTGGCTGGACGCCTATCTTCACGCACACCCAAGATCTCAACTTCTATTTCTGTTTGCCCTCTGGATACTTTGATAAGTAGCCCAGTTGTTACCAGCTTTGATGGTTTGGCTTTATTTCCTTCAATGCGGATTTTACCACCATCAATGGCGCTACGAGCGAGCCCTCTTGTTTTGAAAAATCGAGCAGCCCACAGCCATTTATCGAGACGGACTCCACTCATTGTAAGGCCAGTTTTTTGAGCTCGGGAAGTAAGAGGTCAAAGTCTTCGATTCCTTTTTTCCACAAAGATCTGGGTGGTTCTGCAAGATTAGGATGTCGAATTTCTACTATTTCGCGAATACCTGCTTTGTCGGCTGCGTCGAGGACCTTAGGAGAGTCGTCCGCAAAAAAAGTGCGTGATGGATCGATCTTCTTTTTTTCGAAAAGTAGCTTCCAAAAGTCTGGATGTTCTTTTGCCACTCCATAATCATGGCTTGACACGATCCCATCCACTAATTGGTCTAAAGGTATGATCTCGAGTTTCATGCGGACTACATCGCGATGTGCGTTAGTGGCAATTAGGGTACGAATTGATGTGCTCTTCAAAACCTCTAAAAACTCGGCCGCATGGCGCCTAAATCGTATTAAGTGGGAAACTTCGCGTTTAGCTTTGATAAGATCTATACCAAAAAACTTGGCCCAGTAATCTGTGCAGTACCAAGTAAGAGTTCCTTCATGCTTTTTAAGCTCTTTTAAAAACCTTGCTCGGATCTGCTCTTCGGGCTCTCCTGTCGAGAGGGCTACCAAGGCATGCACATTTTTCAACCAGAATGTTGAGTCATAGTGCAAATCTAATAAGGTCCCATCCATGTCGAGAAGCACATCATCAATCGATGCCCAATCAATTTCACAATTCATATACGGCCTTCACGGGCAAATTAAATAAACGAATGATTGCTTGATAGATTCGCGCGATATCGTCGAGTCCTGAATAGCGACCACTCGGCCCGCCATGTCCGGCATTTAGTTCGGTGTAGAGCAAGAATGGGCCGCCACTGGCTTTGCTTTGCAGTGCATGGATCCATCTCGCCGGCTCCCAATAAGTGACTCGGGGATCGGTTAGACCTGCAGTGGCCAAAATGCAAGGGTAACTTGTTTCTTCTACCATCATAGTTGGTGAAAAATGAGCCAGTCTGCGGCGGGCATTTGCTGATTCAATAGGGTTACCCCATTCAGGCCACTCGGGGGGGGTTAAAGGAAGGTCCGCGTCTAGCATTGTCTCAAGTACGTCGACAAATGGAACGTCGGCGATGACTCCCCGGAAAAGCTCAGGGCGCCGCATCGCGACCGTGCCGACTAATAACCCGCCTGCACTTCCTCCGTGTAGTATAATTTTACCGGCTGACGTTAAACCTTCTCGAATCAGAGCTTCTGCCGCGCCGATGAGGTCGTTAAAAGAATTATCTTTTTGTTCCATACGGCCATTTTTGTACCACTGATAGCCGTTTTCCATACCTCCTCGAACGTGAGCCGTGACATGAATTACCCCTCGCGTCAGAAGTATTCGTCGGGCCGCGCTGAAACCAGGCGTTAGGCTCATTCCGTATGCGCCATAACCAGTTAATAGAAGCGGCGTTTCAGAATTGGGGGCTACGCCCCGGTGATGAACGACTGTAAGAGGAATTGGGGTGCCATCACTTGAGGTCCCGTAGAGACGTTTTACGACATAATTCGTTTCGGTATGCCCGTTAGGGGGAGTTGATACTTTTAGTTCGACTTGACTCCCCGTCTTTAGATCAATCTCGATAATGCGTGGTGGCTTAGCAGGTGTGGAAAGTCGCATGCGAATTTTCTCTCGGTCAAAGCCAGGCAATGGATCTAGTTGGGTGTCGTGGATGCTGGTCTCAAGAGCAAGAGGGGCTCTGTAGCGAAAGAACTCTGGATCCGGCTCTGTAATGAAGTAATGCCCGCAGCCTTCACGACAGACTTCAATCACCCAGTGGTTTTTTAATACTTCGAAATCACTAAATAATTCACCTGGCTCAGGCGTCCAAAGCAAGTCCCACTGTTCGGGGGGAGTGGTTATTCCAGCTTGAGGTATCGGCGCTCTGAACAACGCAAAGTCTTCATGTCGATGATTGCTGCGAAGAATCAAGTTTTGATCGACATGCTCGAGCTCATACTCCAGTCCGGCAACCCAATCCGTGACGGCCATTGGACAAAGGTCTGTCAAATTTGCTGGCAATAAGAAGCTTTGATTGGTTTGATGATCGTGGCTGTCGATTGAGATGTATGCCTCGGAACTGGTCTTGCCGAGACCGATGAAACGGCCTGGATCATCGAGCTCAAAAACTAGCTGGTCTTCGCTTTGGGGCGTTCCGATGCGGTGACACCAAACAGATTTGGGTCTTTGATTTGGGTCTAAGCGGGTATAAAGCAGCCTGGTACTGTCAGAACCCCACTCAAAATCTCCACGACAATCGGTCAGAGGGGCCTCAATTGGTGATCTATTTCCTGCTTGAAATATCGTAAGTTGGTAGCGTTCAGAACCTTGACAGTCCTCGGTAACGGCAAATAGTCGATGGTTAGGTGAGTGATCTGCGGCACCGATATCATAATAAGGCTCACCGGCGGCTCTTTCATCGCCATACAAAAGCACCATAGGCTCCGTTTCCCCATCTGCCATCCTGAGGAAATCTGGATGTTCCGCGCCCTCATTGAATCGTTGCCAGTAACTAAATCCATCTTGTGTGATTGGAACGGAGTCGTCTTTGTCACGAATGGTCGCCTTGAGTTCATCAATGATCCAGGCTCGAGTATCAGCATCTCCCAGCCAGTCTTCAGTCTCTGAATTGCGAGCTTTTAGGTATGCCCGAATGTCTTCCGGCAACGCGCTGGGGTTTTCGAGCACTTCTTGCCAGTTATCTGCTTTGAGCCATGAAGTATCAGAATTCAAAATTTGCATTTTACTAGTGTACGCTAGCCCAGTTGTTTTGTGAGGTCTTATGGCGATAGCCGATTGGTTACGTATTTTGGTGCTGTCCGTGCTCTGGGGCGGATCATTTTTCTTCGTCGAAATTATGCTAGAGGCCCTGCCCCCCTTGACCGCTGTTTATAGTCGATTGTTAGTTGGTCTGGCAGGTTTGATTGGATTGTTGGCAATTTTGGGCTACCAGTTTGACTCTTTGATCACCCAGTGGCGTGCGTTTGCATTTATCGGTCTCGTTAATACCGCGTTACCTTTCACCTTAATTACGTTTGGTCAAACAGAAATTACAGGCGCTTTGGCTTCGATTATTAATGCTGCGACACCTATAATGACCGCATTAATCGCTCACTGGTTAACTCGTGATGAACGCCTCTCGTTGAATAAAATTATTGGAATTGGACTCGGATTTTTGGGGGTGCTAGTTCTTTTCGGTCCAGCAGTACTTGGTGTTGATGCAAGTTTTTTTGGCATGTTCGCCGGTTTGTCAGCAACGGTTTGCTATGCATTTGGGTCGGTTTTCTCAAAGCGTTTAAAGCGGAATCCGCCCATGATTAATGCAGTAGGGCAGGTATTTTATGCAGTCATCTGGATGACGCCACTGGTCGCTCTTGTTGACTCACCGTGGAACCTTGAAGTACCAGGACTTTCAGTTTTTACTGCCATATTTGGCATCGGATTGCTTTCGACCTCATTCGCGTTTTACCTTTACTTTCGAGTTTTAGAAACGGCTGGGGCTAGCAACGTGACGTTAGTCACTTTTCTCATCCCGGTCTCTGCTTCTGCTCTTGGTATTTTGTTTTTAAAAGAAACCTTGGGTTTACAGGATATTTTGGCCTATTGCCTAATTGCAACTGGGCTAGCTGCGATTGATGGGCGGATTTTCAGGATGCTTGGAATAAAAATAGATAAGTTGCATACTCAGAACGACGAACCCCATAAGGAGTGTTAATGCGAATTCTTGTCGCATGGTTAGGCCTGTGCTTTGCTGCAATGGTGTCAGCTGAAATCCAGAAGGCGACCTTTGCAGGTGGCTGCTTTTGGTGCATGGAGGCTCCTTTTGAAGAAATGCAGGGCGTCACAGAGGTGGTTTCTGGTTATATGGGGGGTGCCGAAGTGAATCCGTCTTATGAACAAGTGGCGGCCGGCAAAACAGGCCATGTCGAGGTAGTTCAGATTACTTATGATGATAGCGTGACCAACTATAAAGAATTATTGGAAACGTTTTGGCGCCAGATTGATCCGACCGATGCGGAGGGGCAGTTTGTTGATCGCGGGCCTCAATATCGGCCTGTCATCTTTTCACATAATAAGCAGCAGGACGCGCTCGCCAAAAAATCAAAAAAACGCTTGCAGGAATCAGGTATTTTTGGTCAACCGGTGGTGACCGAGGTTGTGCCGGCTCAACCTTTCTATCCTGCTGAGTTGTATCATCAGGATTACTATAAAATCAACAGTTTGCGGTATAAATATTACCTTTTTCGCTCGGGTCGCGATCAGTTTCTGGAGCGGGTATGGAGCGACTATAAAGCGTTTCGTTTATTCAAGGAGGTTGAGCCGCCCAGGATGCCGTATGCCCGCCCTCCCGAGAAAGTGATCCAATCAAAACTAACTGCCTTACAGTATGAAGTAACACAAGAAGATGGCACTGAGCCGGCATTTCAAAATGCCTATTGGGATCTTAAAGAGCTTGGTATTTACGTAGATGTGGTTTCTGGAGAGCCATTATTTAGTTCCCTCCATAAATATGATTCGGGTTCGGGCTGGCCGTCTTTCTGGAGGCCAATTAATAAGTCATTTATTGTAGAGCGGACCGATAATAAGTTGTGGATGCGCCGTACAGAAGTGCGATCGAAAAATGGTGACTCTCATCTTGGACACCTTTTTCCTGACGGTCCTCTGCCTACAGGGCTTCGATATTGCATCAATTCTGCTTCATTAGAATTTGTCCCCTTGGCTCATTTGGAAAGGCGCGGATATGGCCTTTTTATTAACGACTTTGAGACGATCGATGAAATTAAGCGAGAGAACGATAATTAATCCCAGCATTTGAAACAAAATAAATTGGAGATTCTATGGTAACAATTACGTGGCGAGGTGAGACAGTTGAGGTGCACGGTGGTTTGCCCATTGTTGGCAATGTTGCCCCAAATTTCTCACTTGTGGCAAAAGACTTATCCGACGTCAGCCTTAGTGACTTCAAGGGCCAAAACCTAATTCTAAATATATTTCCGTCGATTGATACGCCGACTTGTGCGCGAAGTGCGCGTCGGTTTAACGAAGAACTGTCAGCCCTGAAGAATGTCCAAGTTCTCTGCGTCAGCGCAGATTTGCCTTTTGCACAGGCGCGGTTTTGTGGAGCCGAGGGGTTGGAGCGCGTGCAAACGGGTTCGACTTTCCGTTCCAGTTTTTCGGATGATTACGGAGTTACGGTGTTGACTGGAATGCGCAGAGGATTGACGGCTCGAGCGGTCGTTGTGATCGATCCAGAAGGTTTAGTTAAGCATGTTGAATTGATTCCAGAGGTGTCTCAGGAGCCTAATTATGAGGTGGCGCTCGCGGCGGTTTAATTTGATTTAAGTAGGTAGGCAACCTGCTCGCGGGTTGCCTTCGTTGCCAGCTCTGCGTCAGCCGCCAACTTTTCGTAAAGTTCGATTAACCGGGTTGCGGTCTCTGTTAACTCACTTCCTCCGCCTGACTGGCCTCCTGTTTGTGTAATTAGCACAGGTGTTTTCATCGAATCGTTAAGTTCTCGAATTAAAAGCCAGGCTCGGCGATAAGACATGCCTAAAGATTTGGCTGCTTGTGAAAGAGAATGTTCTTTGGCAATTGCTTTTAGGAGCTCAATTTTACCGCGCCCTAGGAGGGTTGCATTATCTTGCAATATTAGCTTTAGTTTGAGTCCTGGGATCGTTTTCATGAGCAGTCCTGTCATGGGGTCGAAAGAAATAATATGAGTTGATGGGTACCAATTTAGTTTTCATTTCAAAATTGTTAGATGCGGCCGGCTTTCAAAGTTCAGCAGTAATCATAGTAAAACTTTCTGGATATGCCACTTGCTAATTGAGGCTGGTCGAGCGCGATTGGTTTTTTCCTCTGAATTTAGAGGCGTATTTCTTTAGCTTTTTGGTAAATTTTTTATGTGGTTCAGCCTGTTCGTTCATCGAGCTCTAAAAAACGTTCAAACTTTGATTCGAGCTGTTCTTTTAAGGTTTGATAATCCTTCGTTTTGCCAACAGCTTGTTCTGAATTCTGGGTGAAAAACTCCGGATTAGACATGGCTGATTCGAGT
>Ga0114995_10000300_pt1 | contig 34032 bp, 20 predicted proteins | sample ArcticOcean_MG_C_11_FD_87038 | JGI IMG/M metagenome (GOLD analysis project Ga0114995, IMG submission 87038) | Marine microbial communities from western Arctic Ocean - ArcticOcean_MG_CB2_154 | ecosystem: Environmental > Aquatic > Marine > Oceanic | place: Arctic Ocean: Canada Basin | collected... | reverse complement strand
GATGACCAACGTTTGAAAGGCGTACTGCTGATCCCCCCTTTTTCAATCACAACACGCAATAAAGCCAGGTCTTTGGCCTCAGTTGAAGGCTGGATATCTGATTTTGAAGACGTCTCCGGAAATTCCCGTATCGCAGCTAGCAACAACGCCTCATCATCTTTCTTTTCATCAAACACAAGCATCAACTTTGCCAGGGTTTGACTAGATAGTAATGAGAAAAATTTGGACAACTTTTTCTTGTCAATATTTAGGAAAAATTGAGCTGATAAACTTTGGTCCTTGAGTAAATTTTCAAGAAAAAGATAAAGTAGTCTTTGTTGATGTAATATTTGATTGATTTCTACAATATTGAAATTAATAATCTGGGTGAATACAGATAACCTCATCTCAGGTGAAAAGTTTCTGATCAACAAATTCAAATCGATAACCTTGCGTGGAGTGGCAACAGACAATAACTTTAAATAAAGCAGCTCTTTTAATTCGATTTTAGTTGTAGCTACCGGTACAATATTAAAAATCCAGTCACTTGTCTTTAATCTCACTTCCTCTACCAAATCACCCATTTGACCTGACAATAAAAGTAATAAGTCATTCTCAAGATCAGTCAAATCCTTCATTTGAAGATTGAACTGCGCATCCTTGGAAATTAGATCATAGCCATTTGATGGACCAATGAATTGATTAAATGATTCATCTTCTAACCAACCCGCTATTTCATTTGGTTTTTCCTTTAATAATGCCGTCCAAGCCCATGTAAACTGATCTTTCAATTCATATAAATCTTTGGAATGTAAGGCCTTGAAAAAATCTAAAATTTTACTTTTTTTGAAGAATGAAAATCTGTTGCGAGTGACAAAAAAATGAACCAGTTTAATCTCCCAAGAGTTTTGAATGTGAGCTAATAATGAAAGGCTTAATAATCTAATCAAATCGACTTTTGACCCCTTTTTGAATAATCTTTCCCAAAGAGTCCAAGGATATTGCCCATTGATAAAAAAATTATTTAAAATCACATCATGTCCCACCTCACTATTGAATCTCGCCCACACCAAATCTGCTTGACTGTCTGTCGGATTGTCAAAAAAAACAGTCAATAATAAATTAAAATCATTGAATATTTTCCCCTCGTCAAGGTCAATATTTTCTAACTCAATCGCATCCGTTTCAGCATCATTTTTTTGAAATAAAGCCACTTGATATTGGAATAATTCATCGAAATTTTCACCATTATCCACATCCATTTTAGCTAAAATAAATGTTTCAAGTAGCTTGAATTTAAAATCCTGATCGCTTTGCTCCAATTCAGGTAAATATTTTTCTAGCGCTACAAATCCAGCAGTGTCCTTAAAAACTTGCAAAATAATTTTTAAAACAATATCGAAATCAAATTGATAAAGCAATCGCAGCCAAAAAACTTGATGACTAATTCTCTTTTTAAATTGAATAGTTAATTGATCAAAATTGTCCTCTAGCACCTTTTTAAGAGATGAAATTGGATCTAAATCAACCGAAAGCCAAACCCCCAGCTCCAAATAATTCAATAACAAAAGAAGATCATCTGTAATTTTGCGACTTTTTTCCTTTGCCGTTTCCAAAACAGTTTGAGATTGAATGAGTTGTCTTCGTAAGGCAATTAATTTAGAATATTCTCCAGGGTCTAGGTGAGCGATAATGGTTGAAAGTAACTCCGTAAAGACCATGTCTTTTTTTAAGGCTACTCTTTCAAGCAATTCATATAATGATCTGTTTAACTGTGGATCAGAAATAGAAAAATGATTGATAAAACCAGCTATTTGTTGATATCCATAATGATAAATGTTTTCAGAAAATAAGGTGTGCAGAAAGATTTTAAGATAATGGAAGTTTTCAAAGGCCTTTCTCTTTTTGTTTTCTTGCCGAGCAAAAATAACAAAAAGCATATCTATTTGAGTCAATGAAAAAATTTCAAAAATTCGTTTTAATTTCAGCTTATTTTGATAATTATTAGTGCCAAATGAAATGATCCTTGATAACTCTATCAGATCTTTCTTTAGAAGTCTTTTAGCCATCTTTAGAATTTCTATCAAAGAGTAGTCAAATTCTAATTTTCCTTGATCTAGATAGTCAATTAAGGGGACCAGGGATAAATCCTTGATATTCTGTTCTTGACTGAAAAATGAATCCACTTCCTCTTTAATTCGATTCATATTGAACCCCTTATCTGAAAATGGCAAATTATCAAACCATGAAGGATCTGTAATTAAACGTTCAAAAATATGTTTTTTAAACGATATATCGGTATCATATTGATCGATCGATTTTATAATTTTTTCAAATTTTTTCTTTCTTTGATTACCCTGAAAAAAAGCCATAATCACTTTCTCGACTGAGCGAAGTTCATGGCCATGAATCAATCTTAGCCAGACTACTTTATAACCCTGCTCCTTTTTAAGAGCTAGAATGAATGACTCTACATGGTCTTTCAAAAGCATTATCAATACCTCATCAGGAGATTGATCTCCTAACTCCCAAATTCCAGATTTTAAATAATATAAATAAGTATCGATGAGACTTGAATCGCTTGAATCTTTCTTATAGAGGTTCGCGACCTCTTTTCTATGCTTTATCAATACAGCTTTGGCCATTTCAGAACCCTCAGATTTCATCATTTTATCGATGATATAATCTCGTCCATAGCCTGTCCTTATAGAGACCTGATCGATCAGCGTAAATAACAATGCAGGCCGTTTTTTAAACTGCTGTTTTAATTCCTTGATAACATCACCCACCCACAATAAACCCAAATCATAAAGGGTAATAGAAAAAATAGGTCGAGTTAACTGAATAATCGCGGATAGCTCAATGAGCTCTTTTTGAAAGGAGAATTTGTTTTCACGCTGAAGAATTTGGAAAAACAATTCAATTTGCTGAGGATTTAATACTTGATAGATTCGCTCCAAAGAGCGCATAAATTTTTTAATAGTAAAATTTGATTTCGTGAATTGTAAAACAATTTCTTCAATTTCTCTTCGAAAAAATACTTTCCTAATTGTTTGTTTTTTAGCTACTGATAACGATGATGCACGTTCCTTAATGATATAAATGGTTAACTCTTCAATCAAACGCTTAATACTACTTGTGGGTTTAAAGGACTCCTCAAGTTCATTCCCTTTAAGCGATTCTATTATCAAGTGAGATACAAGGATTTTAACCTCTTCAACCAAACCTTGGGCTTTTTTAAAGTTTAACTGTAGAAATTTAATATAATCATTCAGACTTATGGATCTATAGTCATTCACCATAAAATCAAACGTTACTCTTCTTAAGGAATCATTAAACTCTTTTTGAAAGGATTTAAATTCCTTTTTTTTCCAGATGACTTCTTGTATTGTATAATTAAATCGCCTAATTTCTAAATAAATGATAGGTTCAACACTCAGCCAATATTCATCCAGCTGATCCTCCTTTATTTGATGAAAAAATCTTTCTTTAATGGCCCTATCATTAAGGGTGTTTTTTAAATTAAATTTTAGAGAGTGTAAATCATTTTTTATTAATCTTTGGAAGACGCTTGTTACCGAATCAGAACCTGAAATCATTACCCCCGTCTTAAGGAAATATATAAATAACTCTAAATCATTTAAAATATTTTGTCGATCAATAAGCTCATCTATATTCTCCTGCTGAAGTAACTTTGCTAATTCAGTATCTAAAAGATATGAGAGTCTTACAATAAATTCTTCCTGAAAATTTTTACTATCTATCGTACCCAAATCAAGACTGATATCTTCTATTTTCAGATGTTTAGCGTAGGGATAATATTTATTAAAACAATAGTCTATCGCTTCAAGGATTCTAGACTTAAGACGACCCGCCTCAGTGGTACTCAGCTCCTTATCTAATTCTAATGTTAAGGTGTTTATTAAATGATTTGGTTCCATCAATTTATTACGTTGAAGGCATCAACGAATAAGATTAACGGTTCCTGTTATCTCTTCAGGATCATTAGGGTCTAATTGACATACGTACTCATAGGCTCCCGTTGGAAGTGACTCATCATTGAAAATTCCATCCCAAGGTTGCTGATATCCATGAGATTCAAAAACTAGGATTGAATCTGGAGCCATAATTTGTATATGGCATTTTGGGAATTTTTGAATATTCATAATGAGCCATTCATCCCTGATACCATCATCATTGGGAGTAAACGCACTTGGAAAATAAACCTGTGAATCATCTTGGATAGATCCATCAATGTTCCCTGGCTCATCTAACCACATGACACAACTCTCAATAGAATCAAAAATGTATTTTTCAGGCACTTGGCTCGGAATAATGTCTAGTTCTTTTAGAAGACTATAATTCTTCTTATTCAACTCACAAAAAGATATTTTTATCTTTTTCGACTTAAGATATAATATCGCATCTTTGAATGTGCGAATTCCGGAATAATCCATATAAGGTACCAAAGACATATTAAAAACAACTACCTCAACCTTCGGTGAAATAGCACGTATGGTCTTTAAAAACCGTGTAGAGAAACCAAAAAATAAAGGTCCTTTGATGGTCTTTATAAAAACTTTATCCTTAAAATCTTCGGCATCATCAAAAGTATCTATGAGCTCATAAATCATCAACTCTAATTTGGATTGATTTGAGTCATCCTCTACTTGATCTGCCATTTTCTTCATAAAATAAATAGCTGAAATAATCAGACCCAAACTTACTGAAAATAGTAAATCATAGAATGCCGTCAAACCCATCACAGCCACCATAACGACAGCATCTACTCTAGGAATAATAATCAACTTTTTGAGCGTAACCTTATCTAATAATTCATAGCCAATAGAAATCATAATACCAGAAATTAATGCTAATGGAATCTCAGCAATGAAATCACCCCCCCAAATGAGGAATATCAATAAAAATAAGGCTGTGGTCATCCCTGAGATACGGTTTCGTCCTCCTGCCTGAATATTAGCCACTGCGCAGGCTGTGGCACCACTCCCAGTAAATCCTCCGAAAAAACCAGCAAGCAAATTACCTATACCTTGGCCCATTAATTCTTGGTTACTATTGTGTACTGAGTTGGTCATCTTATCAGCTACTACAGAGGTTAACAAGGTATTTACAGATCCAATAAATGCCAAAGAGGCGGCGGCAATCAGTATTCTCAGAAGGGTCTCTACATGACTTAACTGATCTATAGAAATGAGACTAAATTGACTCAAATCAATACTGAAAGCACCGAGTTTATCAATATCTAGTTCAAAAATATATGCCAATCCCGTCAAGGCCAGTAAGGCCACTAAACTACTTGGAATCTTTTTGGTGATTTTAGGAAAGATATAAATAATACCTACCGTAGCCACTACAAAGGCAAAAGCCAACCAATTAGCCTGGTCGAAAAAATAAAATATATTGAGTATTTTTGAAATTACAGAAGTATAGATACCAGATGGTACACCAAAAGTGTTCGGAATCTGAAGGACGATAATAATCAGACCCACACCACTCATAAATCCACTAATCACTGAGAAGGGTATGTACTGAATATTCTCCCCTAACTTCAACAATCCGAAACATAATTGAAGACAACCCGCCAACACAAAGATGGCCATCAACACAGGTAATGCAGCCTCTAAACTCCCCTGAATCTCAATTTCCGTAACTACAAAAACAGAAATGGCAACAGTCAAAGCACCTGTCGGACTGCTAATTTGCCCAGAGGTACCCCCAACAAGAGCAGCTATAAACCCTAATACAATAGCTGAAACAAAGCCAGCATAAGGCCCCAAACCAGAGGCATATCCGTAGGCTATGGCCACAGGCATGGTTACTACAGCAGAGGTTAGCCCCGCTAGTATTTCTGTTTTAATGGTTTTGGAAGTAGTCTCAAACATTTATGCCTTCACACTTTAATCAAAATAAATAACCAAAACTGAGATAAAACATTCTACCTTCTTGTCGCTGTAATCCCAAATTGGTATCGCTCGCAGTGATAAAACCTTCTTTATTAAACAGATTATAGACATTAATCCCCAGTTTGTACTTGTCAAAATAAGCATTAATATTGGCATTTAATAAAAAAAGTTCCGGTACTTCTATCCATTCTTTACCCGATTCTATCTTTTCAGGTAGACCCTTGTTCGTGATATCATAGGCAGAATAACGGTGAGATTGAGTGATTAACTGTCCATTTAATCCCAAAAGAATATGAAATTTCGTATCATAATCCGAAGTCAATGAATACTGATCTCTTGTTTTGTTTAAAACACTTTTCTTGAAGGAAATATCACCCCCAAAGTTAAAATAATGTGTGGGGTATCTCGACGTAGTATCCGACCATAGATTGTTATTAAATACATCAGACATCATTGCTAGCGAGTCTACAGCTATTTCAGTTTTAGAAAAAGAATAATTACCAAAAAGGTGGTAATTGAAGCCATTGATATAAGCTCTAGAACTTTTATACCGATATTTAAATTCCATTTCATTTCCAGCTATTCTTGTTGGCACCGGTTCATTGACATATTTATTATTAGCGTCTTGGACAATATTATCCCTGATATAATTTATATAGGTCTGAAAATTAAAATCTAAATGTTTATTAATACGGAAAAAAGATCCCGTCTCTAAAGACTCTATAATTTGTGCATCGAGTGGTGCGAAACCATCAAGTGGTGTCCTAAAGGCTGGAACAAATCCCTTACGATATAGAAAAGCGGCAGGTAAAAAAGCAGAGTTATAAATGGCCTTAAATTTCAACATCCTGTTTTTAGCTTGATCATTGCTCGCGATATAAACCAGGGAGATCCTCGGAGAATATTGCTCCCCCCAACGAATGCCATTTTGAAAATTAGAATATACTTCATCATAATTGAACCTCACACTTGCATTCAAAACCATTCGATCTTTGATCAAATGCATTTCATCTTGAATATAAAAAGCCGCAAATATTTCATTTCTATCGCCTGACCTTCTTCCCAAAACAGTACTGTAACTCGCATCGTCAATGAGTGTTGAGGTATATTGCATACTATCGACTTTGTTTAAATAATGGTAAGCCCAACGATTGACATACCACTCCGCACCAATTAATAAAAAATTAGGTAAGTTATTAACCCCAAGTGTCAAAGCTTGAGTTGAAAACTCTAAATTTACCGTGGCACGATATTCATCTCCCGTCAATGAACTATTAGATAAATCGCCAACTGACCATAGTGGAATAGACAAATCTTTAAAAAAATGATCTCCAGAAACTTTTAATTCTAACGCACTTTGTTCAAATTTAGTTTTTTCCAAAAAATTTCCTTGAACTTGAATGAACTCTCTTCTATCAATCCTTCTTCTTAATGCATTCAAAGAATCAACATCATGGCTTGCCCATAAATTTTTCCGTAATCCACGGGGTAGATAATAACTATTGGCTTGCGCATTGGCGGTGAATTTTACTGAATTGTTTGTATAGTTCAATAAAAAATTATAGCTGGGGCCGTAAGCATTAATATATTCCATCCCAGTGCTATCCGCAGCTCTATGCCATATTGTATCTTCTCCTGATTTTATGATTTCTGATAGAATAATTTTTCGATCCGCATCCGAGTAATCAATTTCACTTCCTCCTGATTGATGAAAAGTCGCTGATAAATAAATACTCTCGGTATTATTAATCTGAGTCCCATATTGATAATTGATTTTATAAGCATTATTGAGACTTTGATCTACGCTTGAAAAGTCATTCCCATTCCCCAATCGTACATTTGCCTCATTGATTTTTTCACCCGTGCCTGACTTTGTAACTATGTTGATGGCACCACTAAAAGCATTACCACCATAGATGGCAGAACCCGGACCCCGAACTAATTCTATCTGCTTTACATAATCAAGACTGATCCAATCAGGTCCGTTTGAACTCGTCAGGTTGTCACTGATCCTATGTCCATTGATGAGTATAAGCACATCTTGCAAGGTTGAATTTGACGTACCTCTCGTTCCGAATTGGCGCTCATTCCAATCCCCAATTTCAGCAAAGCCAGGTGTAATTCGAATCAAGTCAAGTAAATTTCTAATGCCTAATCGTTCAAAATCATCTTGATCATAAATACTAATAGTGGACGAGATAAAATCAATGTTTTGGGCAAATTTATTTACAAAAACAGAAACTTGATTTTTACTTTTGATAAAATTATTAATGAATACTTGTAGTGCTGGGGTAATATCAGGTATCGTACGATCCGAAAAACTTGGATTTATTTTATAATATATTTCCATAAAACTACTCGTACTATCTCTCAAATCCAGTGCAAAACTTAATTTAATAGCAAAATTTAATATCGATTCCTTTGATTGTATGGAAGACTGATTAAAATGGTCCTGAAAAAGATTACTAGTAATTTCCAACCCTTTCTCAAACTGGTTATTTTTATAGTATACGCCAATCTCTTGCAAGCTGTTGAAAACAACTCCATCAGATTCAACTTTATCAATGCTTATTTTAAGATCATCAAAAATTACTTGAGCATAACTTTGTTGTTGCTGAAATAAACCAAAAACCATTAAAAGGCATGGGAAAAATTTATTAGCTATTTTGATCATTTTTAATTGGGAATATATTTTTGATAAACATCATTATATTCAAAATCTTCGATCAACCATGTCTTTTCCGATTGCGCCAGCTTTTTGGCAAACAAATCTAAATCAACGGACCACAAAGACATTCTACCCACGGAGTTTCTATCAGCGCCTAAGTTGCTTTGACCTCTACTCAGAGAAACAAACCAATCATTACCAATAAACGCTATGTCTTGGATTGCTTGATTCATTTGATGGACTATAGGGACATAGTCATCACTGAGTAAATCTATATCCCAGACATTGATTTTATTATCTCTACCTCCTGAAACAATAAAACGAGTTAAGGGATCTAAAGCAAGCACAGTTAATGCTGATAAATGTGCGCTCTTGTTTTGAAAAATAACCTTATCTTCTAGAAAAGAGTAAATAAAAAGTGTCCCTTCTTGTGTACCTATGATTATCCAATTTTTAGCATCTATAAACTTCAAACTGGTCACTTTTGATGTCATACCCTCTATTCGTATCTTTTCTTTAAAATTAATATCTCCCCCGGGAGGGCAACCCCAAAATTCAATTTCTGATAATCGTCCATTAGTAGCGATTATATTCGATTTATGAGAAAAATCAATCACATTGATATCATGCTTAATATCAACATGTGGTAATTGGGCATAAGCTCCCGAAGATGAATTCTCTTGAACATAGGTTAACTGACCCAAACTATTGGAAATTAATACATCTCCATCAGTCAAATTAAAAACACCATTGATCGAACCTTTTGCTGCGTTGTCATCAGCAAACCTCTGCTCTGTGTTTTGATAAATCTTGCCATCTACGGTTCCATAGATCAAGTTATCTTCGTCTATATATTTCATTGATCTAATACCTGAGGTGATCTCTCTCACCCGTACATATCTATTTAAAATCAAAAAATCGGTATCATAGAACTTATTTTCAGAAGGTAAGTTCATTTCATAAATATCACTTTGATCCGTGCCAATAGCCAATGTACTTTTTGTCTTATTTAAGTCAAGTACAGTTCCAAACTGAATTTTAGATAATTCTTTATTTAAGACTATATCCAATTTTTGAAATACATTTCCCATGGCTTGAAGAAGGTTTTTTTCACTTACATGAAATTCTGCTTTCATTTTTATAGATGAATTTGGGAAATTTTGGATCAAATCATTGTAAAGAGGATTATCCAATGAGTTCAGTCGTTTGTATCCCAATGCAATCAAATTAGCTCCAATTTTAAGATTATCCGAGATGGGTGTAGCCGCTAGTTCCAATACCTCACTACATATTTTATTGATCTGGCCTAAAGTGGCATAATACTGAAATTCAGTCTTTTTATTCTCTATATCTTTTTCAGATTCTGTGAGTTTTATTTTCAATGCATTCTGCCTTTCCGTCAGCAGTTGGGCATCCTTTCGCGCATATTCCGCTTGCCTTAAAGCATTGGCAGCTAGACTATTAGCAATATTTGCTTCTTTGTTTTTTTCAACAGATCGAATACTGTCTCTTTTGGCCGCATAACTCGCAATCTCAGCTCTATCACTTTGTTCTTTTGCTATATTCATCGCCTCTTCGGCAGCTATTTTTTCTCTATTGGCCTCTCGTTTACTCTTATCAGCTTCCATCTTTTGATCAACTGCAACACCCGTAAAAAAAATACTGACTAATATTAAACCAATAGTGATTAGAAAGAAAACTATTCCTATTAATCCATTTCTTTTGGCCTTTCGTCGCCTTGACTTATCTTCCTCCTCAAGAATTCGTTGAGCTGTATTAAACTGTTCTTCACTTTTATCAATGAACTCTTTAACCAAGTTATAATTTATTCCATAACGCTTCGCCCACCCTTTTTGCGGATTGACTTCTTTGTACCAATGCAATACACTCCTGAGCTTTTCTCCTTCATATAATACTTCACCTTTCGAAACATCCATGAAAACACTCTGATAAATACCCGAATTTTCTTTTTCATCATGGACCCATTTCTCTAATCTGAGCCATTTATAAATGAGGATCTCATCATCAAGCGATACCCTCGAATATGGAGTAATTATGATTTTCGAATCATCCAATAAATGATCTAAATGATCTAACCTTTGATCTGCACCAGTAATAGGTTCTATTTTTATCGCACCGCATTCGTCAACCACAAACCCTTCAATAATTTGTGTTATCACATCAGTGTCAATGTTTGTGAAATCTGAAATTTCAAATATTGACATCGATAATTCAAAACCAAGGTCAGATTCACTCGCCAAAAGTTGAAAAAGCAACCGACAATTGTTCTGATCCTCCTTAGAAAAAGTTAAATAAATATCTTCTAATTGATTGTTTATAGAATTTTTAAAGCCTGAAACAGCTTCTAGATCTTCCATTGAGATATTACTTCTTCCATTCTCTATACTCCTCTCAACACTGAGCCTCATTGCATGCTGAAATTCTCCTAAAGAAATTGGATGAGCACGATAATAAGTGGATATATGATCTTTAACGTCTCTATCAAACGTCAAATACCCTTTAGATTCAAAAAAATCAAGGGTACTCATTAAGTCAGCAAAAGAAAATGTTGGTAGATTAATTTGATTTTTATTGATAGTCTCAATAAACATTGATCGATCAGGAAAATAAGTGGCAAGATCGTAAGATCTTTTTGATCTCATGGACACAATAGTGCTTATTGGATAAGCCGTTTGATTTATTACTTCTTCAATCCGCGTGAGAAAAATATCGAGCTCTAAAGAATCTTTCCCTTTATTCTTCAATTGAAATAAATCATCCAATCGATCAATATTTAATAAAATATTACAATTGGAGATTAATATGTGTTCTTCCAATATCTCAATAATCCCATATTTGTTGTGTGTTAATATTTTTTCAAATTTCTCAATCAAACCTGGATCAATTTTCTCATTTGGGGTACTTCTTATGAAATCCACTTGAGCCAATGCTCTAGCCAGAGATCGTATCGGATTTATTCCAGGATATAAATGAGCAATTTTCCAATCTTTAATCCCCTTAATAATAAACCCATCTTGCAATGTGGGTATTATCTTCGCATTCAAAAATGAAGTTTTTCCTGAACCTGGGTCACCTAAAAGGGCAACAAAATTGGTATCGGCTAGTTGTCTTAATAGCGATAATTTAACATTTTCATTTCCTTGATAAAGTACAGCATCTTGAGTTTCAAAACTTGCTAAACCTTTAAAGGGATTATTTTTATCTATTAGTTTATTGACGGTCATTTGCTATCAGTAGGTCAAGGATTTTGTTAGAGGCACTCAGTCTTTGCAATCTGGTTTCAATGGGATCTTTTTTTAATTGATCAAGATAATCAAAATATAATTTTTCAAAGGAGCTCATTTGATCAAAATCAAGTCCAACTAAATTCACAGACAAATGGGCGGGTAAACAATCAAATATGATTTTATGAAATAATTTGAGATAACTTTTTCTGTTAAATTTCTCAGTCCAATTGGGATAAACAATGCTTAACCTAAAGTTAAAATCATCGGCAGTTCTACTACCGAGTCTATGATACCTCAAGTTTAAATCTTTACTACCTTTTTCAATCAACTGTTCGAAATAAGCTACCAACTCATTAATATAAGCTTCTGATGTTAATTTAGAGGATAATTTCTTTTCAATTCGTGCCATTTTGGTTCCTGAGTCATCCGTTAAATAAATAACAAATACATCGGGTGATTCCTCAATCACTTTATATTGATCAAGCTCTTTTGCATTTGACAGCAAGTCAGTGGATTTTTCATTATAATCTGAAATACTTTCAGGTTCTAAGCCTGAAAGTAAAATATCATTTTTCTCATTTAGAACTTGAAATAAAAATTCTTTTGTGTTGTCTAATTTAATGTAATTTGAAAATTGTTTCTCGTTTTTTATCACTTGAAAAGAGTCTATCGAAGACAAAATGAACTTCTTAGCTGAACCCTCAGTTTTAAATACCTCTATTGATTTTGCCAAAAAAGTACCTATGGCATTCTTTAACATCACTTTATAATCTCCTACCGAAGAACTTAATACAGTATAGTTATTGGCATAACTTGCCAATATAATCGCATCCTTTGCTGCACTTATTTGAGAGGTTTCATCTATAACTATGATACTTTGAAAAAGCTCCTTCTCCTTATTCTCATCAAGCAATATGTAATTGGCTTGAGTTTGGTCTACCGGACGTAAAAGGATGTGTTCTACTACATGGAAATTTTGACAAGACTGATTCTTCTCTGCAAAATATTGAAGAACTTGAAGGCGTTTTTGCTTCGCCGCTGATTCGGAATCTAGCGCTATTAATTTCGTTGGCGTTTCTCCTGTTGGAGGATTAAAATAAATGATGTACTGATCATCTTCCTGTTCAATACTATAATTTTTATGATTTGATCCATATTGGAATAAATATTTTAGATACTTAGAGGAATTAACTAAAAAGGTAACCTTATCTGATGAAACACCTGTCTTTAATGCTATAGCCTTTTTTTGTGTTTTTGTGTTTGTTATCTCATTAATAGAAGCACTTGTTAATCTTTTGGGACTCAGCTTACTTTTTAAATCATCTTTAATAATGAATGGGCTGCTATGTTGTGCAAACCCCATAAGATAAGAAACCTTTCGTTTGAATGGTGATTGGATATGAGTTACTTCTTTACTTAAAATATTCACACCTTTTGCTAAATATTTATTAGCATGGATCACTTCATTTAAAAACGCAGATTTAGTTGTGAGGTAATCTCCCTCAAGTTCACTTTGTGATTTTCCTTTAAAAACAGAATCATCAAAAAAGGCCTGAAAGCTATGTCTGAAATCTTCTCCAAACCTTGCCAAAACATGAGTAATTAATCTGTCTTTACGGTCAAAAGCATCATCATGCATAGAGACGATTCTAGATAAATCATCGATAGTCATACTTACATATAAGTCCTGATCAAGCAATTCAGCACTCATTGTCTTGTGCAAAGAATTTTTTAGATCATCGACTGTATTATGATCCAATGCCTCCAATTGCTTCTTTTCGCTTTCTGACTCTCTTTCTAAACCTTCAAATGCATCAATTATCTGATTGAGAAGATCATGAGTTTTAGGGTGAGTATATTTCTTTTTTAATCTTCCTATATTTTTTAAATCATTTTCATAAAGGCTCCAATCGTTTTGAACTATTCTCTCTACCTCTTTAAATTTATCTTTCAAATCTAATTTTAACTCATTGAGCTTAAAGGCATCTTTGTCACTTAAGCCATTTTTGAACTCATTTAACTCTTGAATTTGTTGTTCAAGTTCAGCAGCACTGATCAGTTTTTTAACAAAGAGTTCCTTTGAATCATTGAGCCTATCTTCGATCTTTTGTCCAAAATAGGTAGGCGATGGTGCTTCGCCTAAATCCGTGACATTAAGCAAATTAGATATTGTAGACAATTGGGTAAGGTGATTGGCCATGATTTGATCAAAGAAAGCCAAATAGCCGCGAAGTTGTGCCGACTGAGCTTGTCGCAAAGGGCTTTCTTCAGGGCTTGGAATATAAGTGCCCACTCCGTACAATTCTGGAAAAGATCTTTGAATGGGTAAATAACTATTTAATTGTTTTGTTTTGACTTTGACTGATTTCTCTTTATTCTGTTTTAATATTTTAAAACTGGGCTCAGTATTTGCATTTAATAATTCTGTCGCATATATAACCCCTTCCTTATTAAAATTATCTCTAGTTCCACCTTTTTGAATACTTATGTCAAGATCTTTGAAAAGATTCGCTTGCCCTCCTTGACCGATAACCCCTAATGTCAAAAACTTTCCATTGGGTACTTCTATAACGTCTCCAAGAATAGGTATGCCCCCAATCCCCAATCGTAAACTGAGTACCTCTCTTACTCCTTCAATCTCTAATATATGATCCGTTAATTTAGAGACATGAAATTCAGAGGCCTTTTCTGTGAGAGATTCCTCTTTTATAAATCCATTTTCAAATGATGGAATACCATAAATTTCCTCTGTTGATTTTCCTTCTGAAGTCAACTGCTCAAGGGTAAAGAAAGGGACTAGAGGATTAAAATATCGCTCAGTCACAAATAATATTTTAGATAAAATATCCTCTGTATCTGCGCGCTGGTCAATGTCTATTTCACAGGAAACGGATAATTTCTCAGGAATTAAAATATTTATCGTCGATAAATCCTCACATAAATTCCTGTGTGCATGAAATATTTTTTTAACCTCAAATTTAATTTGATCATAGTCTTTAGATTGGACATGACTTTTTACTAAGATTTCAATATTAAAAAGTGCTTTGATGCCTCCCAAATGATCATCTACTTTCGAAATCCAACAATTTGAAAGCACACCTGAAAAATGATCTAATATCAGTATCCGATAGTCATTAATTGTAACTGCTCCGGGCGAAAACGCTATTTCTGGTGAAATTAATGCCTGTTTTCTGAGTATACTTTGCTTATCTCCTTTATGAAATAATATGGTCTCAATGTCAAGATTGGTCCTAAATGAAATATCTGTTAACGCATAAGTAAATTGTTCTAAAATAGTAACTCCAGGATCATGGGCATTATAATCCGTCCAAATATCTCCAGAAAATTTTTGCGTATAAGCAATGGCCTCTTTGCGCAAAAAGTCATAATCCATACCTTTCGGTATTTCTTTATTCTGAATTATTTTTATATCCTCTTCTGACATTCTATTTTTCTATTGCTTTACGTTATCCCAATCTGTCATCCCACAAAGAGGTAATGTGGTATTTTATTTGCACCACTTGATTATTTTCATCATTCCCATAATGTTGAGCAGATTTAATTTCAAGTTGATATTGCCCATCCCTTGTTTGTTTCCATCTGAATTTCAATCGATGCCAAAACCATCCATATTGGGCTTGAGTAATGTTAATTTTATTGTTTCTGCTGTCGTGGGTACCAACTGCAAGGGCATGAGCAAAAGCATATTTTCCGCGTTGCTTCACCCCTTCGACTTTTGCCACGATTTCAAACATATTACATCCTGCTAAATTTTCAATCATAATATGCCATTCGCCATCAGCGGTAATGACTGCTTTTCGGGGATAAGTTCCCACTCTAGTTTTCATCCCCACCGTACCATCTACCTCAAGCGGAAAAGAGGGTGATGTAGTACCCATACCCACATTTCCCCCTTTCTGTAAAAAAAGTCGACTCCCGTATGTACTTTCAGAAATACTCAATCCCTTGGACCTTTCATTCGGGTTAACTGAAATGCTCCATGCTGGATGTGTTTCTTTTATGTCTTCAAAAAAACTTATTAATTTTTGAGAGTCCCCAATAGGAGATAATTTAAGCCCATCCTCAACATTTTTGGCAAATCCATCATCGATTTTATTAATAGTAGAATCTATTAAATTAGTAAAATGGACCTCGGTAGGTATTTGACCTCTTTGAAAAAATCTCTTTAGTGTTGATCGATTGAAAATTTCCATAATAAATAATTAAATTTTAAACATCCAATTCAATAGCATAATAAGTATCTTTTTCATGATCATAAAAGGGAAATATCAGTTCGTCTTCTTCATCGCTTGAAATTACGAAATCACTACCAATTTTCATTGTATTGATTTTAGTTTCCTCAGGTAAAGCCCCTTTTTTCTGATCAATCAATTCTATGTCATGTTCATCGCTGGGTATTAAAACACTCCAAGGTGAAGTTGATTTCAATATGTTATTGGTTCCTTTATTCATTGCTGAATCAGAGATATTGAATTTCCCGTTTTCATAATGAATCAATACGACCGAAAATTTTGTTATATAGGTGATATAATCTAATGATTCAATAAAGGTCATGATGTCATCTCTTTCTATAGATCCACCTAAGTTCATTTCCTCCTGACGTCTCGAAAACCAAGGACAAATAAAATTCCGAAGATCTCTTTGAAGTTTTTTCATAAACTCACCTGACCCACTCTTATTACTTACTTTAATCTGACCTGTTACCTTGACCTTTTCAAAAGTAGTATTTACGACTTCCACTTTAGCGAAAGGAGATATTATTTTTTGCACATAAGCCTGAATCGCTTTAAGCTCATAATAATCAAGTTTAGGCAAATAAAAATTTTCATTATAGGAGAACTTGGGAATCACGATTATTTTGATCAGTCCAGTCATAACACTGTCTGGATGACTAAAGTTATTAATGCATTTAACCTGAAATAAATTTGGAAATGCTTCTAGAATGATTTTTTCTATGAATTCAGGGGTAATCCCTCTATTTTTATGCTGAATTCTCTCTGATACCCTGGTATATAAATCAGAAATTGATTCCTTATTCCTACCACCAAAAGAAGCATAAGGCTGATTCACATTACTTACTTCATCTATAGCTTCAATCAGTCTATCAATAGTTCCAACAGGAATATTTTGTTCCCAATGGGCATCGGCTTTGTGAGCAGTCCAAGTCGCCAATACACCATTGTTCTTAATCAATTTAATTTTGGACAACAGTTTTGAATTATTGGGTGTCGAAGCGCTGATCCAATATTTATCTGTCGGCAAGATATCATGGGATTTATTTATTGATGTTGGAATCCTAAGCTGAACAATGCCGCTAGTTGTAAAGTTATGGGTTCCATCCTTAATGATCTCATTTTGACTAAAGGGAATCCATTCATTATCAATTAGATAAGACCATTTAATAGAGGGGATCTCTATTTGATCTATTTCATTTTGTATATTATCTTCTAATTCAAAATATAAAGAAAGCTCCACTGGGACGTGTAGGTCATCTAAACCAATCATTAAATAACCTTCCTCATTGAACTGAGGAAACCAATGATTTTGAGAAGGTAGGCCCTCATCAAAAATGAGAAAATTACCAAAAGGGTGAAGATGATAAATTTGATCTTTACTCGTTTTTATATTATTACTCAATTTATTTTGATCCAGTGTAATCAAAGTCCGCGCAGAATATTTTAGCGTCATCTCCCGTATTTGAGGGGAGAGTGGTTCTTTAGGTATGGGCACCTTTGGTTTTTCCTTCGCAGGGAAGATTCCAGCTTTGGGTTGTGGCACATTTTCGATGAGCGCATTTGCGTATAATTCTGAGTATAAACCAAAACCAAAACCATCCTCAGGTCCCAATAATTCTATTTTGAAAAATCCAGTTTTTGTACGGTTATCAAAATTTTCGAGATCAATATCATCGTAAATGGGTTTCATTTTCAATTTATCAATATTGACATCATCAAGACTTGATTGATTATCCAATCTATCTTCATCACCTAAGCTCTTAAACAAATCAAAATTCTGAACACTACCAAGTTCCGAGGGACGAAACTGAAAGTCTGTTAAACATGTAATACCCACTTTAAATGATGCATTAGTAATATCATTATTGTAGGCTTCATAATAGGTCTTAAATCCACCCAGCTTTTTAGGCAAATTGTGCCACTTAATATCAATGGCTAAATCAGTTATATTTTTTTGAAAAATTTCTTCATTTCCTATCAAAAAATAAGCGCCTGATTCAGGAGCGGAACCAAATGGGAAGAATGGGACGGTTATATCTAGTTTACCTAGATCACTAAATACGGATAAGTTTTTCAATTCTGCAACATCGACTCTGATCTCGCAAGACTCAATCACTAATTCTTTGATAAAAGAATATGCATACATGGCTCTTTCCGAAGATAACTTAAACTCGAAAACTGGCCATTCAGTTGAATATCCTTCGCCATGCACTTCTGGATCATATCCCAATATTTCCGGATCCCCTCGATCAAAAGCCATTTGAAACTGTATTTCTCCCGAAACCCAGTTCTTCGGAGGTACTATTTCATAAGTGGTTACATCAAACCACCCCTCCAATGTAGTCACCCTAATGTCAAAAATATTTGATATTATTTTCTTAAAACCTGCATCAGCAGAAAGTCCCTCCTCAGAAGAAATTTCTTCAATAAAGGAAATCAAAGCTGAAAGAGATTTAAGACTAAACTTATAATTTAACGTAACCAGTCGCAAGCCCTCTTTGAGAATTAAAACAGGAGAGGATAGCGCGAAGCCAATCCTCGCTTGTTCCATATCTCGATCCTTTAAACTCACATCAGATTGATCTTTTCCAAAAGAATTAAAGGCCCCAGGATTATTAGAAATATCGACCGTTTTCCCCTCATCATTCAACATTATTTCTTTTTGGAAGATATTTGATGTTGATTTGAAGGTATTGCCTAAACCAATGATCCCATTTTGGGCGACGTGGATCAATTTTAAATCTGATACTTGGGCTGAATTTAATTCTATGGCATGATTTGTTTCATAAGCATATTCGTAACCGTCTTCATCAATTCCAGCGTAAAGCAAAGTTCCTTGAGGAAAATCATATTTAATAATATGATCTGAAGCTTCAAGCGTTATAAATACTTGGTCCGGAGAAGCCTTTCTTGATTTTTGACCTAGAAGATCTAAGTAAAAATAATTCAATTGCTTTATCAATACATTATTGATCTCTTTCTGAGTATGTTCATAACCTTTCAAAAAAGCAATCAATAAAGAAACATGAGGGGGATGATATGGATAATTGGTCAGCACATCCTCTAATAATTTTGGGACTATTGATTTCATGTAATTAGCAAATCCCAAAATTGAATTAAAAATTACTGAAAGCTCTTTGATCGCTTTATTTAAATCCGTCGCCTCAGATTGATCCGAATTAGATTCAAGTTGCTCCGTACTGCGTTTAATCCAAATCTGATCGAAATATCCAAAATCTAACAATGCCTCTTCTTCCAATTTCAAGTGAACATGAACTTCGTTGGTCAATTTTATAAAATCTTTCAGTTGATAACATAAACTTGTTCTTATGGAATTACTTAATTGCCTAAACAGACCATTCTCATTGAGATTCAGCACATCTATTTTGGACCTCACAAACCAATCATTGATGACCTTGAGAAGATCAAATACCATATTTATCTGAGCAATGAAATACTTTTGATGATCATCTGTAGTATTTGCTTTTTTTAGCTTAACCTCCTCTTTTTTATATTTAAGATAAAGGTTGTCTGTATCAAAAACTGAAATACGCGCTATCTGAAATGCTAGATTTTGATCAAAAAAATCGACCCAATCACCTTGGGCTTCATTCTCATTATTTACATATTGAATGTGCGAAGCAAAATCTACAATAAACACCAACAAATCCGATAATGACCTTTCATCAATACGTATGTAATCCTCATCAAGATGTTTATTGTATCTATTCAGGAATGAAGATCCATTAGATTTTAAGTTATTCTTTTGATCCATTGTTACATATCAGTAATATGAGTGCCTTCTTTAAGGTAAAAAGGAAATACTGCATTGGTCCTTACATTGACTGATTTAATAGTATAATCAAGGTTAATTAATAAAGTCCCTTCAGCAGCATTAGATATATCGAATTCAACTTCATTTACATTAATTCTTGGTTCATACTTTATTAAAGCTCTTTCAACGGTACGATTCAGTTGATTGATTACAACGGCATCCATTGCTTTAAAAGTATATCCTTTTACATCTGAACCGAAATCAGGTCTCATGACGCGTTCCCCTAAGTTTGTAAATAAAATAATTTTAATACTTTCTAAAACATCCTCTTCCCCTCCCACCAAGTTTACAGATTTTGTATGTTTGTTAAAGGTGGGTGGAAAGCCCCAACCGGTACCCAAAAAAGACTTTATATCTTTACTCATAGAGACAACACCAAATAAAATTCCCTAACATGATTACAACCTTGCACATTCTTAATTTCATAATCCTAGCTCCTAACTAACTCGTTATTTGTCAATTTAACATTTTTTTACTACTGAGTATATTAAAATGTGTCCCCATTAGAAAAAAAAATGGCAACAACATTTTTCCCACTTGTCCTCATGATCGAGATATTCAATTTATCAGTCCTTATATTAATGTTAGCGAATTATAATTGAATTAAGAAATTGAAATTATCCATTTAGATAAATAAAGATACTTTACAACTAAAACCTATCTTATTTAATTTAAATTAATCATTCCACCTTTAACAACCACCTTTCCAGAACCCTTAATCTCAGCAGTAGCGCCTTCCAAACCAGCTTTAGCACTTGCTTTCAAGGCCAGATTGACCCCTTGCGCTTTTAAATCAGCCCCACTTTTTATTTCTGTAGCTGCGCCAGACTTCATCGTAATTTTCCCTTTTGATTTTAAAATCAAATCTTTACCACTATTCAGTGTAATCCCATTTTTGTCTAGTAACACTGAATTCTTATTTTGATCTTCTAGCTTTAATGATTTTCCCTTATCATCAAGCGTTACTTTTTGGCCTCCAGGTGTCTCAATGGTAATAATTTTTTTATCATCTTCAAAGGTCAATTTTAATTTATTTTTTGTGATAATCGCTTTATCCTTATTTTTCTTTTCTGGTGTGAAAGGAGGTTTGTTTTTTTTACTATAAAGAGATCCAATGATGACAGCGAATCTAGGATCATTGTTTAAAAAACTCAAAACAACCTCATCACCAATATCTGGAAAAAAGTAAAAGCCATAAGCCGAAGAAGCACTTCCCTGAGTCAAACGCGCCCACAAGCCCTCGCCAGTGGTTTCAATAAAAGGTACGTCTACTTGGATCCTATGTTCTCCAGCAGGATCTTTGTCAATTTTCTTGACTTTACCAACATGTATGCCTGAAATTGATGGTAGTAGTCCCAGAGCATCTGGTCCTTCTATCATTTCGCCATCCGAATAAGTTTTAGGATTAAGACCAAAACCTGTTTCCGTCTTCCAAAACCCATGGTCAAACTCGTGTATCACTTTAGTTATATAGGCAGAACCATTAAAATGGTTAGAAAATCCAGTAAGCTTAATAAGTTTACCAACTAAAGGCGATGCATTACCAATGAAGGACACAAAACCTCTTATTTTCGATAATCTTGAATGCTGCAAGTGAGATTTCGCCCATAATTTTAATAAACTACTTTCTTCTGGGGCAGAAGAGTTCAGTGCTAGCTTAGGACTTTTAGCTGTTGCCGAAATCGTTTTACCCTTCAGGTCCCCATGTGAATTTACAGGTGGCTCTGAGCCGGCACCCTTAACTAATTTTAACGTTTTGCTATCCCATGATTGAAACTCCACAGACCCTAATTGATTCTGCGCATCCATGTCTGCTTTAAACCCCAATACTTCTTTGCCAAAGCTTATGTCAAGCACTGCACTGCCGCTGACCACTGGCGGTGCTATATTGATCTTACCACCTTCATTTATGAGAACCATAGCATTGGCATCTGCTCTTGCCAAAATAAAATCCCAATCAGAACAATTGTATTGTACCAAATTTGGATGTTTAAAAGTTGTAGCCTTTACACTTTTTGATAATCCATAGGTACCAATGATTTGAGATATGACGTCACTGTCCTTTTTTTTGGCAAAATTTTCACTTTTCCTGGTCAGAGCCATTTGAAAAGCCTTATCCATACAATTGACAACCAGTTCAGATATGGAATTATTTACTCTCAATCCTTGGCCGGTAATGATACCCGAAAATACCTCTTTTTCAACTTGATCGTAACCTAATTTTATAGAAACTTTTTTATTAGGTTCGAAAACCTTTTTGGAACTTATCTCAAAGGTTTCCTCGTAAGGATTTCCATCGTGCAAAACAATATGGGCATAAGCCACTCTATTCAGCTCTTTGATGACCCTTATGGATTTAATTCCGTATTTTGCACCTACATCAGATCCACCAACCAGTACGGTGAAACTGGGTATTCCCATATTTGGTGTGATTGGTGAAGCCATTTTATTTTTCTAATCTTGGAAAAAAAATTTTTGATCCAGGTAATAAGTTTCGGAAGTCCGTCAACTCATTTATTTCGGCAACTTGAAGATAAAAGCTGGCGTCACCATAGATATTCTTACACATCGCAGGAAGGTTATCTCCAGCTTTAACCTCAATCATATGAGACATATCAGGGGAATTAAAATTTGCTTGTTCTGTCCCTGGGTCTATATACTCAACAAAACAAGCGCTTACATCTGCCCTGATGGGCATGCCCAGTGCGTTGAATAAGGTGTTAGTTACATTGAGCGTTTTCAACTTACATTCGAAGTTCAGATCACCCCAAACAAGCCAGCACCAATTAGTAGTATGAATACTAGGATTTACATCAAAAAAAAGCTTTTTAAACTTAGCAATATCTGTTCTTACACTTCTTAACCCTGGAACGGCCCCCGTTGCATCTATGGTAAAATCAACATTTATAGACTCCGGCCCTGGGGGGGGCAATTTAGCAACCTGTAATCCGCTCGCTAATGCTGTAGAATCTGCTTTTTTTTTTGTCCCCGCATTTTCACCTCCCATAAATTTATAACTAGAGGGATTAAGTTGTAGAAAATAGTATCCCTTCATATAAAGTGAATTAAAGCTGGGATCACTATAAGCCCAAATCCTCATTGGTAGTACCATAATTTCAAAGAGTTAGTTTAAAATCTACTTTTTTCTCTTTCTAAATACCTAATCACTCTTTCATAGATATTAATGGTCAAGGCTTCCTCGTCAATTTTATGATCAGATTCATCCCCTCCATTCTCAATTTCATCCTTTGAGTTACTTTGATTTCCCTCATTAACTTTCGCTTTAATATTGAATTGCTTGACTTTTATCGCCATAATAAGTTTTATATAGGTATTCTTTCAAACCAACTATACGCAAACGTGATCGTTTCGATAGCAATGTTGTTTTCACCTGCGTTGAATTCGGATAACTCCAAATCAGTAGGATAAGCATTTGAGAAAATCCAACTCACTTGAGAAACGCCGTTCTCATCTAACAAAGAAATAAAAATTGGCATGGGAACTATAAAATTTAAAACACCTCCAATTACAATAATATTACACCATTCATAAAACATCGATGATGAAGGAATCACGCCCCTCTTAAGAACTAAATCATCATAAGACGTCTTATTAGGTAGGTTGTATTGAACCGCATTATCTCCTCCAGAATATCTTTTTTCATGTTCAAAGTGTTTTGAAATACCTGAGACTTCAGAAAAATTATTATCTACCCCCGTAAAAACCCCTACTTGTACATTGAATGAATGTGATAAAGGAGGTCTGTCTGAAAAATTTCTAATCATTTACATTAAATATAATTTTATACTAACGAAAAATTAAGATCCTCATATTCCAATTCTAAAGATTCAATGGCGACTTCACTCGCATCAGATTTAAAATCAGGAAAAATTATTTTAGAAGGATGTGCTGATGTGAGTTTCCAAAGCATTTCTGCATTACCTTTTTCATTAAGTAGAGTAATGGTGACATCTTTCGTCGAGATACTACCCCTCATATTTTTCTTGAACCAATTAAAAAGTTCACTACCTCCAGTAAACATGCCTTTTTTCAAAGTCACCGCATCAAAGGTTGGCCTACTAGGAATTAAATAATTACTTTTTTGACGACTATTTCCGTGCCTATATTTTTGAGATTCGATTTGAGCTCCTAAACCTGAGGCTTCATGAAATGATAACAGTTGATTATCAAATTCAACTTTAAAGTGAAAGGCTGGTAATGGCCATTTTTCACTCTGTAATCCCCCGTTTTCTTGCGTTAATTTCTCTCCGTCAGCCATAATAAAATAACCTAATCTATGTAATTAAAACGCACCTAACTTAGTAAGTTAGATGCGTTTTATAAATTAATAGTATAAAAGATTAAGGTGTTGTAAACTCAATACCCTCATGAGCCAAAACCAATTCTTCAACAGCAACTTCGCTACTGGAAGAATTTAGATCCGTACCCACAACCTTCATTGGGAAGGCGTTGGTCAATGTCCAAATGATTTCAGCGTCACCTGCCTCATTAAGCAATGATATGATAACTGTTTTTCTTTCTATTGTATTCATAGCAATAGAATTAAACCACTCATACATTTTGATATCACCTGTAAAGGTTCCCTTCTTCAAAGAAATATCGCTTGATTTTCTCAAACCAGGCATTTTTATCGTTGAAAATTCGGGACTGTCACCATGACGATACTCAATCACATCGACTTCAGCGTCCATTCCTGAGATTTCTTGAAAATTGGCCTCTAAATCATCTACCTCTAGTTTGAAATGAAACTTTGGTAAGGGCCATATATTATCTTGTACTTCTCCAGCCATTTTTTTGTTATTTTAGTTTTTAATATTTTTTTTATGTTAATAGATTTTTATTTGATTATGACTTCTGCATTTGCTGCTGGAAGGTAATTACTATAAATTCAGCAGGTCTTGTGACGGCTAGCTTTACTGTAATTCTCATAATCCCATCTAATATGTCTGTTGCTGTCATGGTAGATCCTAAACCAACATCTACAGAAAATGCATCATCAGGTGATGAACCTGCTAGCGCACCTTGCTTCCATTGGTCTCTCAGGAAGTTAAACATTGTTCCTTTAATAGCTACCCATGTATTCACCTCATTAGGCTGGAACACATAACTTTCAGAAGCAATTTTCAATGATTGCTCAATCATAGTAACAGTCCTTCTTACACTTAAATATCTCCAATCTTGACTGTTTCCGTCTAGCGTTCTTGCTCCCCAAACTAAAACTCCTTTACCCGCAAAAGAACGAATCGCATTGATCGCTTTTCCTGTCAAAGGAAGATTTAAATCCTCTTGATCCTTGGCTGTTAAATTCACCGTTGGACTTACCACCGAACCCATAGAAACATTTGCAGGTGATTGGAATACGCCAACCGTACCATCCACCATTGAAATGACTCCAGCCATACCACCGCTCGGAGGCAAAACATTGAGTTCATTTTTTATCTCAGCTAAAATTGCTTTATATAAGGGTAATTTGGCCATTAAAGTTTGATTCAAACTGACCGCATCATTTTCCCCAGCCAATTTAGCTATTTCATCTTTGATGATTTGGGCATCATCTCCATAAATGGCATCTGCTTCTGCATCCAATAAAGGTGTCAATGCATCTAAATTACTGACATTAGAAAAATCAACTTCATCACCTTGCACGATGGTTGTGTTGACATAAGGATAGTAAGAAGCTCCCCATTGTAAGAAATTATTACCTAGTCCTTCTCTTGATTTGGTTATAATATCATTTTCATCATAAGATCTTTCCTGATCACCATTGAAAACATCAAGAATAGCTACCCTACTTTTCATAGCATTACCGCAATGCATAAGCATTGCTTGCTGTAGTGAAGCACAGTCATTTTCTTCGAGTAATACAGCATCCGGAATGACTAGCATCGTAGGTTCAGGAGCTTTCAATAAGGTAGGTATTCCTTTTTCTTCAGCCTCATCATTGAGATCCTTAGCACTCACAGCACTAGAATAATCCCCTGCTGATACAATGTAACATACACTACCTCCATTGGCAAAAAAGAGCCTCATGGAACGATACAAATTAAACTTAGTAGGTGCATCCACAGCTACAGAGAAACCTGTCGCGTCATCTGCAGCTACAGTAAATGTAGTTTTTGGAGCTCCTCCAAAAAACTGATGATATTCACTTAAAGAAGTGAGACGTGTTGGTTTGTTAACAATTGATTTATTGTTTTTAAGTGCTCTCTCGGTATATCCCACAAAGGCGGGCACAGCGGTCGCAACTTGGACTGCCGAACTTGGAAATGCACTTTTTTCTTCGATGTAAACGCCAGGCGTTGCCAAAACTTGTGCCATAAAATTGATATTTAAAGTGGTTAATTAAAAAAATATTTTAAGAGGAATAAAACTATAGTTAATTATTGTAAATACCTAAACTATAAGAAAATATAAAGCTGCAAACATTCTTATTTTAACAATTTTGAATATACATCTCTGAATAGTATCGAATTTCGCCGTTATTTACTATTGCTTTTATACGTTCAATATTGGGCGTAGGTAAAGATATCTTTCTTCTCCCAGTCAATTCCCTCAATTCCTGAGGTGTAGCATCTACTAGCTCGGCATATATCTTTGGTCCCCCGTAAAATTTAGACAAAGAGATGGCGGTTTGAGAGGTTATTTTTGTTGCTCCTTGATTATTAGGCAGAAGTACTTGTTCTACCTCAGAAAAGTCTATTTTCTCCTTTCCTATATAAACTGAAATATTTTTAAAATAATTGTTATTATTAGACACAAAATAATATGTCCAAAATACTTTTCTAGCATCTATATTTATTTTAAAATGTGATCCTATCACTTTCTCGAACTGCGTATCTGCTGATGATTGCAAAGAAATCTCAATAATACCCCAACTTTTTTTCAGTTCAGGCTCTAGATAAAAAATTTCATCTTCTTCTGCTGACTGAGAAGACTTGACTTGATATGAACCATAATCATCAGTCAATATTTGTCCTAATTGGGTGTTCTCATCTATTTCCCCCTCAAAATAATTATTATTTCTATCAGAAATAGTAAGGTCATTCCCCCAAATTTTAAAGGGCTGAAAATTTCTTGACAAACAAAAATTATAATTAGTATCGCTTAATAATTTACCAGCATGTAAATTAATCTCTTGTGTCTCTGACTCCCCATCCTTATTTTCTTGATAAATCTCATTACGAAACATGTATTTCATATAGGGCTCTGTGGGTCTAATTTTGCTGAAGTTTTCGAAATGCCTATTTTTTATCTGTATTCCAAATCTAAATTTGATGGCCTCTTTGGAAGATGATAACAAAAACAAATGATCTGACTTACCCAAAATAGCGAAACCCTCTGCTTTTTTTTTGAATATAAGTTGATATGATTTCATCATTGCCTGCAAAGAAGAAGTCATTATTATTTCATAATCTTTGGAAAAAGGTCCTGAGTAATATTTATGGCTTAGTGATACCTCAAAAAGAACTTGATACTGAACCATTTAATTATTCTTTATCTTTGTCGTCATTATTTTCACTAGGTGCGGATGGATTAGCTCGACTTCTAGAACGCTCAAATGTATCATCTGATTCCTCTGCTGTATCCTGATTCATTGCTCCCTCAGAATCTTGAGTTCGATTTCTTGCGCGCTCAAATGGATCATCGTCAATTTCTTCTGCATCATCGGTCAATAATTTTTCTTCTGCCTCAACTACCCGTTGTCTTTCGCTATTAAAGGTCTCTTCAGCAGCGCTCTGACCTCCTGCGGTCTGTGGTCCACTGGAAACATCTTCGTCCCCTTCAGGGACGATACCAATTCCGGAAATCGATGGAATGGTATCCTCCATATTGTCTGTGGCGAAAGTCAGCATTCTGATACGATAGACGACTGAGGGCAAATACTTGGAGCCCATCATTTGGAATACGGCACTCAAATCATGAAAGGATAGGGAAGTTAAATCAAATACTGCCTTCTCAACATTATCTGAAAGCCCCGGCGTATTATCGTTGGTAAAAACAGGCTTCCCTTGAAAAAAATAGATCACTCCTGACAAAAACTTCAAGGCCTCTACATAATTTTTTCCTACAAAATAACTCGAAAAAATAACGGTTAAATTCACATAAATATCTGGACTACTTTTGACAAAAGTACCTCCTGATGAGGTCGTTCCTGCCGTAGCTTTTAACGTAGTCTCTTCCTCAACGTTGACTAGTGAACAAACTACTGTGTTGGAACCCTCTAATGCAACTGAACCATCTTGGTTAATTAAGTTAGAAAGGACAAGTCTATCTTCTCTTACACCATATCTTGATTTAAAATAATCATTGAGTTCTGAACAGACTACAGGCAGCAGGTTATGAATCATTTTATTCCTCTATTATAATTTTGGTGATGGCCCATATGACCAAACGCATGATGTAAGTAAAAATGATTCCAATGATTCCTCCCGTTATAAATAGCTCCATTTCAAAAGTTTGTTCTTGTATTGTTGATTGATTGCCCGCCGGGGTGAGCGACATATATTCAATAAATAGATAAGCCACAGGAAGCGCTAGAATAATGGAGGTAATAAACCAGAGAAATTCTCTTGCAAAGATTTTCATACTTTTATCTTAATTTTCTCCTATTCTGACTAAAAAAAATATTGATTAAAATCACTCCTAGACTCCCCACTAAAACGCCCAAAACAACAGCCCATTGAGGAGTTGAAATCAAGAAGTATTGTAAACCAAGGATACTGAATATCATAAATATCATACTATATACAACCCGAAAAGACTGATTTACAAAAAGTGCATCTCGTACGCGCCAATCGGTCAATGCATAAACAAAACCAACAACCAAGAATCCTACAAAAATCAAAAAACCTAAACCAATGATTTTTTTGTTATTATAAATACTCAAAGCCAAACCATACGGACCTGAAAGTGTAGACTTAATGGGTTCAATCATTACCAAAGAATCTACTCCAAAGCTTTTCGAAATTCCTTGCCAAATATCAATTGATCCTTGACTGTATCCCATTGCCCACAAACCAACTCCTCTTAGATTTTTCGACTTAATCCAATCGTATTTAATATCTAAACTGGTTTCATTTTCAAACCAGCATATTTTACTTGACTCGGCATCATTCATCAGGTAAAAAAAGCTTGCACTGATTGGATCAAAATTGGGATTATACTCGGTATCTTAAGTAGAAATGATTTCATAATAAGGTAAAGATTCCAAATAAGCACTCTGGCCTATCTTTATATCTTTTATATCCCAAGTAACACCGTATAAGGGTAAGGAGAGAATGATCTGGCCACCATCTATGTCTAGATTCAAAAAATCATTGACACAGGTTTCTAAACTAGGTTGATTGGACAGGGCATTGAGAGGAGCTACGGATCCCGGGAAGTCAGAATGTTCACCACTGAAATCGTAACCCATAATATTAAAATAGGTGACGAAGTATTTTAACTCAGCATAGTTAAAGGTGTTTTGATCATTAAAATAGGGCACATCTAAAATCAGCGAATAACCCCCATTTTGCAATTGCGTACTGAGCTTTTTAATGAAAAAATTGAAAAAATCACCATAAAGAGCTGGTATTTGTTCGAAATTAACGTCAATTCCATCAAAATTTCCATCAATCATAATAGACAATAATTCTTCAATAAATTGATTTTGAGCCTCTCTACTGGCCAAGAATATCTCGTTGTTTTCTGACCCAAAAGAGGTAATTGATAATAAAACTTTGACATTTGGGTTCTGCTGCTTGATGAATTTTGCCACACTATCTTCCACCGCCTGCTTAACCATCGATGGATTTCTGTTTTTACCTGTCAACGGATCAATATCGTAGGAGTATAAGGACAACATGGTTAATAAATCATAATTATAATATTTGTAAGCATCTTCCATCCAATAAGGATGCCAACCAATGACCTCATATTTGGTATCTATACTGTCATGAGCGCCAATGTTATTATAAAAAACATTTTCTACAGAGTCCCACTCAATATCTTTGAGACTTCGATCATTTTTAAAACTGTATTCTTGCTGGGCATGGAAAAAAGTATAGATGTATTCATAGTCATGAATCATCCCGCTGTTAGGTATGTAGGGCGCCTTAGACCAAGTAATAATGTCAGCCGTATCGCTAGAGGAATCCACCGTTTTTTTACTAGAGCCAAACATCTTCTTAACCTTGTTGGCGTCGCGATTGGTTCGTTTGACTTCTTTCATAACCTTCCTCTGCGCGCCCATGATTTGCTTACGCAAATCTTGCCCGGAAGACAAGAAAGGTAACATCAAACCGGTAATTATAACACCTAAGGTGAACCCTTTGAAATTCATTATAGAAAACTTAATTTTGATACTCTGTAGTTCAATATTTCACATGTCAAATATCATCATTTATTTTGATTCTAAAAAGCAAAACTTTAACGTATACTTTTTTTCCTAGATTTTTATCTTCATTCTTAAAATACAAATAATGATCACAACATAAGTCATCCATCAGCGCGAAATTGATACCTGATTTGATTTGTAAGTTTGAAGCTATTTGCGAAGATGGAACTATTAAAACATTGTCATAGATAAGAGCAGAAGTGTCTTGACTTAATTTAGCCAATTTCGACTCAAGGGTAATGTTTTGCCCATTGGTCGTTTGGAGTGATACTAGCGTTTGATCCTTTTTAAATGCTAAACCCAATGGATCGCCTAAAACATAATTTTTTAATACGTCTGTATATAATGCCCCATCTCCTAGGCTATCTGCTACTATACTTTCATCCAATGCTGCCATCGCTGACTCGTACTGTGATCCCGTTCCAAAAACTATACTCCAAAAAGCAATGGTTGAATCTGCCTCAAAATTGAAAGTGAATTTTTCTGAATTAGGATTCGTATAATCCCGCACCGCACCTAAATATATTGTGGTATCTAAGAAATCAACAGGGATTGTATCATACACAATTGGCTTGGGTATTAGACTAGTATCAACGACATACTTGGAAGGAGTAATCCTGTCAATACGGAATTTGTTTTCTTGTCCTAACCAAGCGTTAGAAATCATAGTTATTTGAAAGGAATCTTTATTTAAAACTGGAATTATGGCTTGTACTGTTTTTTTAGATTTTCTATTTGCAAACAAAAGCTCTTTCGCTCCATTAACAATTTCGAGAGGGGGTGATTTCTTGTTCACCCTATTCATCGTAAAAAGTAAGGTATCTCCTTTGTCAAAAGGACCTACCATTAAATTTTTATCATTGAATCTAGTGATTTGAAAAATGCCCTCTGATTCAATAGACTTGGTACGGTCAACGGCTAACGAAAAGAGGATAGAGTCTTTTGGCGCACCTATTTGAAAAGGAAAACGATTGAGCGTAATAATTTGATCTACTTTAGCCTTGAACAAAAAAGATAGATTTTCAACTTCTATCGAATAATCACCACTATCAATGGCATCAAACTTCCAAGTCATTTTGGCTTTTTTTATCAAAGCCTCATGAACAATTGCACCTGAAGGAGATATAACCCTGAAATTTATTTTTTTGCGTGTATGGGTTTCAAAAGTTAAGTGATCAAACTTTTCTAATATCAAATGAGATTTTTTAATAAACTTTCTATCTAGTTGCATGGACTGGTTAGATGCTCGAGTAATCTCACTTTTCATTTGAGCTGAAGAAGGAAAAATAAAAATCCCTACCAAAAAAACCAAAACCATTACTTTTCTTGCACCCATTGCTAATCTAATTTTTCCATTCTTTTTTGGACATCTTTTCTTATTTTGTCTTTCTCCTCATCTACCCAAACTTCTAATTGTGCCTTCACTATTTCAAGATGCGCCTCTCCAATCAACTTCATAGATCCTTCGTTATTTTTAAGCTCCTGTTCGACCTTGTCTTGTTCGATACTTGCCATAATGGTAAGCTTATTGTTGAGTTGTTGATTTCTCATATTTACAGCGGTAATTTCATCTATTTCAAAATCGTATTCTATGGTTTTTAAAAGATGATCATAGGGTCCATAAGGAGAAAGTAATTTTACCAAAATAGGTGCGACTTCAATAGCTATTAATAGTAAAATAATGGCCAATTGGGGTCCAAAAGGCAGTACTCTCAGTGATTCTAATCGCACCAATAATCCGTCAGCAAAAGATTGCAGCAATCCCTCTTTCTCGAGTTCAAACTCATCTAATAAACGTTGTTTCTCTTGATTAAGTAAAGCTATAGTGGTTTCATTGGTTAATTTAGCTTGATCATATTCCTTTTGACTCTGCAAGTATTTATTCTCTTTGCGTTCACACTCTGTACCCCGACCTCTTTGACCGGTTCCGCACGTACCATCACATTCACATACATATTGCCGATAATATTCTTCTCTGATTTCGAATTTAGTCAAAATACTTAGGTTTAGAGAGTCAATTCGTTGCTGCTTTAAAGCTGCTCTCCCATCAAAAAGGGTCGTTAATTTATCAATTTTGTTGGCACCTGCATAGTAAATACTTTCATTGATTTCTTGTTCGAATATTTTGAGTTCCAGCGGAACGGATATTACTAAAGATAATAATATGGCCAATAAAAGTCTAGGTGTTATTTGAGCGAGTTCTTGAAGTTTCCCTTTAGATTTCTTGATGGTTGAAACTAAAAACCTATCTAGATTGAATACCAATGAGCCCCAAAAAATCCCCAACATAATGGATAAACCCAATGAGTTAAAAGCAGTGAATAGTGCATAGCCTCCAGAAAAGCAGGCCAAAATACCTGTAAAGAAAACGGTAGCGCCTACCCCTGCGTATTTATTCACCTCAGACTTCGGACATTTGTCTAATAGTTCTATGTCTGCCGCTGAGCAAAACAAAAAGAATCTTAATATGAATCCATATGTACGCTTTTGCTCACTCATAATAATCCCTTGTTGATTCGATGTTATCAACAATTTTAGGGTCCGATTTAAAGTAGTTTAATAAAATAGATTTTCTATTTTTGAAAAGTTTTGGAATAGAATGCTGTTCATAAAATTCATTAAAATCAGTCCCTTCCATCTTTTGTAAAAGAGTGGATTTGAGTGATTTATATTTGTTGTCCATCTCATCCATATAATCTCTAAAATGATTGTTATCGCTGTCTTTTAAATAATGTAAAGCCTTAATTCTAAAATCATCAATACTGATCTCCATCTCTTTCAAAGTATTTTGATTAAGATTAATAAATTTTCTTTCAAAAATCGGTGTTGGAAATGAATAAATTAATATTTTCTGATTTTTGTTTCTCCCTCTAAATTTAGCTTCAATATTGATTTCTATAGATCCATCCGAGTTGAAAATATGAGATCCTTGATTTTCATAAAATCCAAAAGGCTTGACGTTTACTGTATCTGCATGGGCTACATTCCAAGTCAACCGAACATCATATCCCTTGGCAATCCCGAAAACGCCTGCATGCTGTGACTCGTTCATCACCACAAACTCATTGGAAGACGGGTTTCGGAATTGTACCTCATATCCAATTTTAAATTCACTAATGGTATTTACCTTAAGTGATTTTATCTTCTTTTGACTCCCATGAGTCGCTTTCAACTTTAGGATGGTATCATTGAGGAAAGTGATGGTTTTTTGTCCAGAATCCGCTACTTCACCAATACCATCAATGGCAACATGAGTAGCATTGGTAACTTCCCAGAAAATTTTGGTAGCTGTCCGTTCGTATACTGTATTGCTTTCACTGAGAAATTCAATGGTAATATCATCCGGTTCTAAACGGTACTCAGGTTCTACTGAGGTGAAATAGTTAAGATATTCGTCAAATCCTTTATCTGTAGTATGAAGTTCTACGAAATTCTCGTGATCCTCTTCGAGGGCATAAATCATGTCATGATCTTTAAAACATAATATTTTGTGGAGCCCTTCACCACTTTCTGATAAATAAATGGATGCCCCTAATTTTCTTAATTTCAATAAATGAATTAATATAAAAGCATCCGACTCCGTTTTTTCAAGTCCAGGTTTTGATAAGTAAATATCACACGCAATTTCTCTTCTGAGGCACTTTCCTAATTGTTCCAATAAATCAACAGACAAAACTTCTTCCAAATACAAACTTATCTTGTGTCTGGCCTCTCCGAATCTTT
>Ga0114995_10000296_pt1 | contig 34268 bp, 23 predicted proteins | sample ArcticOcean_MG_C_11_FD_87038 | JGI IMG/M metagenome (GOLD analysis project Ga0114995, IMG submission 87038) | Marine microbial communities from western Arctic Ocean - ArcticOcean_MG_CB2_154 | ecosystem: Environmental > Aquatic > Marine > Oceanic | place: Arctic Ocean: Canada Basin | collected... | reverse complement strand
GCCTGAGGGCGCATCAACCTTATGACGATGGTGTGCCTCTATGATTTCTATATCGACAGTATCACCCAATACAGTTGCTGCAGTTTGCAATAACTTAAGACAAAGGTTAACGCCAACGCTCATGTTTGGGGCATACATAATTGCAATCGATTCACCAGCAGATTCCAGCTTTTTAACTAGGGCTTCGTCACAACCAGTCGTGCCAATAACCATCTTTTTTCCGTGTATCAAACAAAAATCTAGGTTAAGGGCGGTCACACTAGGATGAGTAAAATCAATTAAAACATCAAATTGATCAGCATCCAGTGTTTCGCTGATGAGCACATCCTGAGCTTCAATACCTGCTATGATACCCGCATCTGAACCCATTAAGGGGCCTTCAGGCTTCTCCAATGCTTGAGTGAGTTGAACATTTTCTGACTCTGAACAGGCCATTACTAAATGTCTGCCCATACGACCGGCAGCACCAACAATTGCAATTCGTGTTAAATCACCAGTCAAATTATCTGTCATATTTATAGGCCTAGGGCTTCATTTCTTCAAAGAATTTTTTCATACCGTCTAACCAAGTTTTTTCATTCGGGCTGTGCTTAGTAATACCACCCTTATCCATCGACTTAGAAAATTTCTCTAACAAGTCTTTTTGTTCATTATTCAATTTAACCGGTGTTTCAACAATAATACGACAAATTAAATCACCTGTGGCACCACCCCGAACAGGCTTTACACCCTTACCTCGCATCCGAAATAGCTTGTGTGTTTGTGTACCCGATGGAATTTTTAAATTGAGACGGCCATTTAAACTAGGCACTTCAAGTTCACCACCAAGGGCGGCTGTAACAATACTTATCGGCACTTCACAAAATAAATCAGCATTATCACGTTCAAAAATTGGATGTGGTTTGACATGCATCTGAACAAATAAATCACCTGCAGGTGCTCCTGACTCTCCCGCTTCCCCTTCTCCAGTTAAACGAATTCTATCACCGTTATCGACGCCGGCTGGGACTTCAACCGATAACGACTTGTGTTCTTTTACGCGCCCTTCACCATGGCAGGTATTACACGGGTCACTGATAATAGTACCTGCACCATGACACTTTGGGCAAGCTTGTTGCACTGAAAAAAAGCCTTGTTGCATTCTAACCTGGCCATGTCCGGCACAAGTTCCACAGTTTTCAGGTGAGGAACCTTCTTTTGCACCAGAGCCCGAGCAACTAGTACAATGTTTCATAGTCGGTATGCGAATTTTAACTGTGGTTCCAGAGACGGCATCTTCAAGATTTAGTTCAAGGTTATATTGCAGATCAGAACCTTTGCGAACTCGCGAACCACCCCCACCACCACCAAAAATATCGCCAAAAATGTCGCTGAAAGCATCACCAAATCCTTGACCACCTCCGCCACCGCCAGCTGATTGGTTAACGCCTGCATGACCAAATTGATCATAGGCAGCTCTTTTATTAGCGTTTGAAAGTACGTCGTAAGCTTCTTTTGCTTCTTTAAAAAGGTGGTCACTTTCCTCGTTATCCGGATTTCTATCAGGATGATGCTTCATCGCCAGACGTCGAAATGCCTTTTTCAATTCTGCCTCAGATGTCGATTTTGAAACACCTAATACTTCGTAATAATCTCTTTGTGCCATATTATATTTTATACCTGGCTTATACCTAGCTTGATGCCAGATTCTTATGCCTGAATAGCAAAAAAACCTGGCGTGTATATCTTACATCCCACTGCAAGGATAAGTAAGACACGCCAGGTTTCGGACCGCTTAAAGTTTACTTTTTGTCGTCTTTTACTTCTTCGAACTCAGCATCAACAACATCATCATTTGCATTAGCAGCGGGTTCTTCGGCTGCATTGGCATCAACTGGCTCGACGCCATCGGCATTATCCGCATAAGCTTTTTCTGCCAACTTACCAGAAGCTTCAGTTAATGCTAACGTCTTCGCTGTAATGTCATCTTTGTCAGTGCCTTCTAATGAAGTTTTTAAGGCCGCAATGGCGGCTTCAATATGGGTCTTATCTTCAGCTTCAACCTGGTCACCAAGATCAGACATAGACTTTTCAGTGGCGTTAATCATAGCTTCTGCCTGATTACGGATTTCAACCATTTCAATGTGTAGACGATCTTCATCTGCATGAGCTTCAGCATCTTTAATCATTTTTTCAACTTCTTCGTCAGACAAGCCACTAGATGCTTTGATTACAATCTTTTGCTCTTTACCCGTTGCTTTATCTTTGGCCGACACGTTCAAAATACCGTTCGCATCAATGTCAAAAGTTACTTCAATCTGCGGTACGCCACGTTGTGCAGGTGGAATGTCAGAGAGATCAAAACGACCCAGTGACTTATTCGCAGTTGCAACTTCACGTTCGCCTTGTAATACGTGAACAGTGACTGCCGTTTGATTGTTTTCTGCTGTAGAAAAAGTTTGTGACGCTTTAGTAGGGATCGTTGTATTTTTTTCGATCAACTTTGTCATCACGCTGCCCATAGTCTCAATACCAAGAGACAGAGGAGTCACATCAAGTAGCAATACGTTCTTAACGTCGCCACCTAAGACACCACCTTGAATTGCTGCACCACAAGCTACAGACTCGTCAGGATTGACATCACGACGAGGATCTTTACCAAAAAAGTTTTTAACAACTTCTTGGACTTTAGGCATACGCGTTTGACCGCCGACCATAATGACATCATCAATATCAGATACGGTTAAACCAGCATCATCTAATGCTACTTTAAGAGGGTCGATAGTACGGGCAACTAAGTCATCAACTAAAGATTCAAGTTTGGCACGCGTTACTTTTAGATTTAAGTGTTTTGGACCTGATGCATCTGCGGTAATGTATGGCAAATTAATATCGGTTTGCTGACCAGCAGATAACTCGATTTTGGCTTTTTCAGCCGCTTCTTTCAAACGCTGCTTAGCGAGTGGATCACCACGTAAATCCATGCCTGAATCTTTCTTGAATTCATCTGCAATGTAATCAATAAGGCGCATATCAAAATCTTCACCACCAAGAAAAGTATCGCCATTAGTGGATAATACTTCAAACTGATGCTCACCATCAATTTCAGCTACTTCAATAATTGAAATATCAAAAGTACCGCCACCTAAATCGTAAACCGCAATTTTCTTATCGCCAGTCGCTTTATCCATGCCGTAGGCTAATGCTGCTGCAGTAGGCTCATTAATGATACGCTTTACTTCAAGGCCAGCGATCTTTCCAGCATCTTTAGTTGCTTGACGCTGAGAATCATTAAAATAAGCAGGTACGGTAATAACCGCTTCAGTAACTTCTTCACCAAGATAGTCTTCTGCCGTCTTTTTCATTTTTTGAAGCACACGTGCCGATATTTCGGGGGGTGCCATTTTTTCACCGTTGGCTTCAACCCAAGCATCACCATTGTCAGCTTTCATTATGCTGTAAGGGACTAAACCAATGTCCTTCTGAACGGCTTTCTCATCAAAGCGACGACCGATTAAACGCTTAACCGCATATAATGTGTTGGTCGGGTTTGTCACTGCCTGACGTTTGGCTGGTTGCCCAACTAAAACATCACCGTCAGTGCTAAATGCAATAATTGAAGGGGTTGTTCTATCGCCTTCTGCATTCTCAATAACCTTTGGTTTACCATTTTCCATGACTGCTACGCATGAGTTGGTTGTTCCAAGGTCAATACCAATAATTCTGCCCATCTAAAAAGTACTCCTATTATCTTTGGGGTTGTCTAAATAAAAACCGTATAAAATACGGTGTTGTTTAATTATAAGTTCCGATGTAGGGATTAATTCTTCTCTTTCAAGTCGAAACTGACATTCAATTCACTTTATTTTGCAAGAATTTATTTCGAAACGATGACCATTGCCGGTCTCACTAAACGTTCGTTAAGTGAAAATCCTTTTTGCATCACGCTAATAATGTGATTACTCTTTACTTTTTTATCTTCGATCATGCTGATCGCTTGATGCTGTTCAGGATCAAATTTCTCCCCTACTGGGTTTAAACGCTTTAATCCATGTTTTTCTAAAACTTGAACGAACATATTGGTCGTCATGTCGGAGCCTTCAATAATACTTTCTAAAGTCGCATTTTGGGCTACAGCGGCTTGTTGCCCCATATCCATACTATCGATCACCGGTAATAAAGCCTCGGTAAAGTTTTTAAGTGCAAATTTATGAGCGTTTTCAACATCCCGAATTGCGCGTTTACGATTATTTTCCATTTCAGCCTTTAAACGCATAATTTGGTCCCAGTAATCTTTAACCGTTTCCTGCGTTTTTTCTAACTGTTGTTCTATACTCTCAACTTCATTGTCAGCTGATTCATCGGTTTCCTCATCTTCAACTAACTCTTCAACATCCATCAGTTCTGGTGCAATTGATTCTTCGTTTTCTTCAACCTTAGGCTTTTTGGATGACATTTATAAAACTCCGCAATATGTGGGAAACAGCATAATATAGCTGAACTGTTAAATTGATTCATTAAGCTTAAACAAACAATAAATGTTAGTTCAAAAATTTGTGGGGTAGTAGGTATGGATTATTTTTGAGTATTCAAGGCCAGACTTAATAATTTTGCCGTCACATCCACCATCGGTATTACTTGTTCATAGGCAATACGTGTTGGACCAATAACGCCTAACACGCCAATGATCTCACCACCTTTATGATAGGGTGCACCAACAACACTGCAGTTGCTCAACACTGAGTGACCAGATTCACTACCGATAAAAATTTCAACACCGCTCGCACTAGTGCAGCTATCAAGCAGTTTAAGCAAATCAGTCTTCTCATTGAATACATCAAATAAGCCGCGTAAATTATTGATATCATTCAGTTCACTGTATTGAAGTAAATTAGATTGCCCAGTGGTTAGTAGTTCATCTCCATTACTATCAGCACACACTTCTTCCATGCCTTTGAGAATCGCCTCCATCATCGTATTAACGTCACTTTTAAGGTTCAATAGTTCAACTTTCAAACGATTACGCGCTGTTTCGAAACTCTGCCCAAGCAAGTATTGATTGAGTGTAGTGGCGGCCTGCTGAAGTTCAGTGTCACTATAGTCTCGTTCAACCTGAATTACTTTATTGTGAACATCATCTTCATTAATCACCAAAATAACGAGAATTCGCTTTTCGCTAAGTCGCATGAATTCAATATGACGAATTTCGGCAGGTGTTGAGTGAGTTAAACTGACTATGCCAGTTAAATGTGTAATGTTTGATAAAATAGATGAAGCGCTTTGAATCAAGTTATTGGAAGTTTTATTTCCCCCAAATTCAGCTAAAATTTTATTTTGAGCAGATTGTGCTAAGTCATTAACCTTAAGTAAGCGATCAATAAAAAAACGATAGCCAGCGTCCGTAGGAACTCTACCCGCTGATCTATGGGGTGAGTCAATCAAACCAAAATGTTCTAGTTTGGCCATAATATTACGAATCGTCGCCGAACTGACATCGAGCCCTGACAATTCAGCGAGGTTTTTAGAGCCAACAGGCTGCGCATCTTGACTATAAGACGTAATGATCTGCCTTAGTAGTATTTGCGATCGTTCATCAAGTTCGTGCTTTTCTGTCATCGGGTCTGCTATATTATGATTTATTTTTGAAGTTGCCAAATTGTATCTCTAATTTGACTGCAGTAAAGAATAGGCTGATATTTTTTTTAATATTTTCTCAAACCGGATATCCCTTTTTCAAAAAACTATTATGAAGGTCGAATTTAACACAATTGGTCTAGTTGTCCGCAAGGATATTGAATCTCGTTTTGATACCGTTTTAACTGTTGCCGGTGCATTGAAAAAATATGCTGAGGTATTAGTCTATTGCCTTGATTTTGAAACACCCACAAGCGACCTGCCAACAGTCTCGCTTGAGTCTCTGGTCAATCAGTCTGACCTTGTAATTTCCTTAGGTGGAGACGGCACGTTGTTAACGGCTGCCCGCGCGCTGGTTGATACTGACACCCCTTTGCTTGGCATTAATCTTGGACGGCTGGGTTTTCTTGCTGATGTTTCGATAGCCGATTTTGAATCACATATTGCTGCAGTCATTGCTGGCAAGTATACCGTCGAGAAACGTTTTTTTATTGAAGGCCAAATTCAATATGCAGACAACACATCTTCGACTAATATTGCACTTAATGACATAATTTTGCACAGCCATGAATCATTGAGCATGATCGAATATGAAGTTCACTGTAACGGCAGTTTAATTCACAAGCAAAGAGCTGATGGCGTTATCGTAACAACACCTACGGGCTCGACAGCTTACGCCTTGTCCGGTGGTGGCCCCATCATGCACCCTTCATTAGAAGCGCTTGCTATTGTACCAGTATGCCCACATACATTGACTAACAGACCCATTGTTATTCCGGCTAACCAAGCTATTGAGGTGCGCTTAAGTCAAGCTAGCTCACTGGCTAATATTAATTATGACGGTCAATCAACTAAAGTTTTAGATCATACAAGTAAAATTACAATTCAACGTTACCCTCAGTTATTGACGCTGTTACATCCTGAAGATTACGACTATTTTGGAATAGTAAGAGCTAAGCTTCAGTGGAGCTCAAATTACTAATGATTTCACTAATGGTTATATACAATGCTTGAATCGATTCAAATTAAAAACTTTGCCATTATCGATTCGTTGCAACTTGAATTCAATCAGGGGCTAACCGCCCTGACGGGCGAAACGGGTGCGGGCAAATCAATTTTACTTGACGCTATAAAACTAATTTCTGGTGATCGAGCCGATAGTGATAATGTTAAAAATGGGCAGGATCGAGCTGAAATTAATATCTGTTTCGATATTCAACAGCATCCTAAAGCTCAGCATTGGCTACAAGATAACGAAATGGCCAGTGATCAAGAGTGCATTATCCGTAGAATAATATTTGCCAACGGTCGCAGCAAAGCCTTTATTAATGGTCATAATGCACCCCTATCCCAATTAAAAAACCTGACTCAAATGTTGGTTGATCTTCACGGTCAAAATGAACATCAGTCACTTCAAAAGTCATCAATTCAGCGGCAGCTGCTTGATACCTATCTCAACGAACCAGCATTAGTTAGCTCTGTTAAACAAACTTATGGCCTATGGCAGCAGCTCCAAAAGCAATTAGGCGAAGTCTTAGATGGCTCGGTTGACCGAGAACAACGGATTGACCTTCTCAATTTGTATTGCCAAGAGCTAAACCAATTAAGTCTTGCTGAAGGTGAAATTGAAACCTTACAGTCAGAGTACAATCGGTTAGCACATGCAGGACAACTGTTGGAAAGTAGTGAAGAAATACTCAGCATACTTTATGACAATGATGACGCCAGTGTACAAAGTTTGCTTAGCCACTGTGAAGGCTTAATCACAGGCAAAGTAGCTTATGACCCAAAGCTATCAACTAGCTATGAACTCATTTCCAGCGCTGTTATTCAAGTTCAGGAAGCAACAAATGAACTAAGAAATTATCAGCAGTCTTTGGATCTTGATTCGGGTGAGCTCGACAGGCTAAATCAGCGCATAGGCCATGCGCAGGATCTCGCACGCAAGCACCACATCAGCATTGAAAAGTTACCCGATTTGGCTTTGGAACTTAACCAAGAGCTTGAATTACTCAGTAGTAGCGAAAATAATATCGAAGAAATTAATCGACTATTGGATCAAGCAAAGAAGAATTATCTCGAATGTGCAAATCAACTCTCGCTCAAGCGAATAGAAATAGCTCAATCACTGTCTGCTCAAATCAGTGAAATTATGCAACAACTCGGTATGGATGGAGGTCGCTTTTCTATTCAAATTAATAGCAATGAAGGTGAAACCGACTTTAAGAAAACAGGTATCGATACCATTAGCTATCAAGTTAGCGCTAATCCGGGGCAACCATTAAAACCTCTCACCAAAGTCGCTTCTGGTGGCGAGCTATCTCGAATTAGTCTTGCCATTCAAGTTATCTTTTCGGAATCATCTAACATTCCAACCCTTATATTCGATGAAGTCGATAGTGGTGTAGGCGGTGGCATTGCAGAAATAGTGGGTAAAAAATTGCGTTGGCTTGGAAGTAACCGGCAGGTGTTTTGTGTTACTCACCTACCCCAAGTCGCTTCACAAGCACATCACCATTACCTAGTAGAGAAGGTCAAAACCAGTGACGATACAACCACTAGTGTTGTGCCCTTAGCGAGTGGTCCACGACTTGAAGAGATTTCACGAATGCTCGGTGGCGTGGTTATTTCAGACCAAACTCGAGCCCACGCCAGTGAAATGATTGCGGGTCAAGTGTAAGCTGATGGTTGGCTTCAGTTATGTTTAATCGTCAAAATGACCGTATAGAATCATAGTATGATCAGTAATCTTAAAATTATGTTTAGCGGCTATCTCTTTTTGCCGCTGCTCTATGACTTCATCATAAAACTCAACCACTTTACCCGTTGTAATATCCACTAGATGATCGTGATGATCACCATCTTTAATTTCAAATACAGCATGACCACCATCAAAGTGGTGTCTTTCTACCAAACCTGCCGTTTCGAACTGAGTTAAGACTCGATAGACTGTTGCGAGGGCGATGTCTTCACCTGAGCCGAGCAAACTTTTATAAATATCCTCGGCTTTTAAATGCCGATCACTTGAACTTTCCAGCAACTCTAGAATTTTCATTCGGGGTAAAGTTACTTTTAGTCCTACATTTTTTAAATCTGAAGATTCCATAGAATAAAAACTCTTATTTAATTGCAGCTTTTGAATCAGGCCAGTATTATTCAGCGCCTCTTACGAATCCCATTTTATGCCAATGAAATTACGACAATCTTTTATCCTAGCCATATTAGTGATCATTGTATCACTATCTGCCTGCGTCTACCGCCAAGATATCTCACAAGGCAACACAATTAGTGATGAAAGATTAGATCAGCTAGAAGTGGGCATGACCAAAGCACAAGTCAAATTTCTGTTGGGTGCACCTGTAATCATTGATGTACACCATCCAGACGACTGGTACTTCATCCATTATTTCAAGCTAGGTAGCAGCGGTGAAATCAAAAATCGTGTCTTGGCTTTGCGATTTAGCGACGATTTACTCATAAAAATTGAAGGCAAAGATACCTTCTGACATTTTTATTCTTTTTAGACCCTTCACCCCCCCTTTTTAGTTTTTAGACCCATTTCTGCTCGCTGACGCCTAATTTCTTTTGGGTCAGCTATGAGTGGTCGATAGATTTCAATTCTATCGCCTTCAGCAAGTTCGTATTGTGGGGCCACCAATTTACCAAAAATGCCTAAATCGCAAGTTTCAACTGCTATTTCAGGAAAGTACTCTAAGATAGTTGATGATTTCACCGCATCCCTTAAGGAGGTGCCAGCCTCTACTTCGCATTCAACAATCTTCTGTCTCTGCGGTGTTGCATAGGCAACTTCAATTATCGTCATAGTCGGTTTAACTCATGCGCACGTAAACAAAAAGATTCGACCATGGAATTCGCGATTTGGGTGAAAATAGGAGATAACAATAGGGCAGTAATACCGTTCGAAAATTCAAAATTTAAAACAAGAGTCACTTTTGAAGCTGTTTCATCAAAAGCAGTAAATTCCCACACGCCATCCAGTGATTGAAATGGTCCATCAATTAGCGTCATTTCAATTTTTTCAGATCGAACCATGCTGTTCGCTGTAGAAAACCAATGGTTAAGTTTACCCTTTTTCATTAAGACCGATGCCTGCATCGAATAGTCAGTTTCTGAAGTTATTTTTGTATCGCCACACCAAGGTAAAAATTCTGGATAGGCTGCAACATCATTGACTATATCGAACATAGTCTGAGCCGAATATGGCATCAAGGCATGCCGATTCACAATTGTCAAAATTAAACCAGACCTAACGAATATAAAGCAACTACGACGATTAACATCGGAGTGACATATCGAATTGAATAATTCCAAAGCTCAAACCAAAACCTTCGCATTGGTCCAAACTCATTAAATGCCAGGCTACGGGGTAAGATCCACCCCACAAACACACACAAAAACAAAGCCACCAATGGTTGAATTAGATGGCTAGAAAAGAAAACCATAACATCGTGAAAGCCGGCATTGTTAACAAGTCGTATGGCGTCATCTGAAAAGTAAAACGCCACTGTAAAGCCGTTACCACTCCAAATGCTATAGGATAAGACGGCACCCAAGCCAAACAGCCAAACCACAATTCCAATATAAACAACTGCTTTAATTCGGCTGATTTCAAACTTACGCTGGATATAACGAACAGGAGCCTCCACCAGGGCTAGTGTAGTAGTAAGTGAAGCTAACGTTAGTAGTAAGAAAAATAATGCGCCAAATAGTTCACCATACTGAAATTGACTAAAGACATAGGGCAAGGCGCGAAAGGCGAACTGATTCTCAATAACTGGCTCCATTCCTGAGTCAAAAACCAATGTATTCAAACTTAAACCAATCATAATTGATAACAACAGATCGATCACAATGATGAGGAAAGCTGAATAACCGATTGAAATATTGCTGGGTAAGTAACTGCCAAAAATCATCATTACGCCGACACCTAAGGCTAAAGTATAAAATGCACGCTGCAAGGCTAACAAGGCGACCTGAGCATCAACAGCTGAAAAGTCAGCATGTAACAAGAATTTGACACTGCGGTTAAATTCAGGTGAGAAATTCGCTAAAACGAAACCACTAATTAAAATCAAAAGAATAATCGGAACAGTAAAACGGAAAACTTGCTCAATTCCTAATTTTAAGGGCTGAGCACTAATTGACATCAATAAAATAACAAACAACGTATGCCACAACATCATCCGTTCAGCATCTCCAACAAACGCTTTAAATAATTGAGCAACGCCCTCAGCCGTCACACCATTGTAAACCCCAAAGAGAGACTTAAAACTATAAGACAAAGACCAACCCGCAATAATACTCAGCATGGCCGTTATAATAAAAGCAGCCAGCATTGAGGCAAAACCTAGGCTTTTCCAATATACAGATGCTTTCTGCTGACTCGCTAAAATTTCAAGACTTCGAGATGGATCTGATTGACCCAATCGACCTAACATTAATTCAGCCATTAATAATGGCATACCTAAACTAAAGAGAAAAAATGTATAAAAAATAAGGAAAGTACCGCCACCATTTTGGCCGACCAGTACGGGTAAAGTGAGGAAATCATTGAGACTTAAAGTAGCACCCGCAGCAACCAGCACAAACGTTGATTGTGATCGCCATTGAAAACTGTGTTCGGGTTGCCTCATCTCTGGTCTACCCATGCTTTGAAAAATAAAATAACATTATCCAGAACTTGCGCCAAACTGTAAACAGGCTCTTTTTTAAATCAACCAGTTATAAGGTGTTATTGATTGGTTTTATCTATACTTTATGGTTGGAAAAAAAGATCCGAAAATAATAGAAGTAATACGGAGTAGAGTAAATAGGCAGTGGGTAGATATTCAATCGGTCTGAGCAATCAATCAAAATTCATTTTTTTTAGAAGCTCTCGAACATCGGCATACCGATTATTCTCACACAGTCCAAAACCAGGCAATTGGCGTACTTTATTTCGTAAGAACAAAGGTACACTCATACCCGTTAAAAACCGACAATAAGTCTCTACTGTCAACGTGCAATCGATTTTACCTAACAACTGTTGTTTCAAACTCTCGACTCCTGCCCTGAGCTCCTGAGTCTTAGGCATAACGGCATGATACGAATATGTCAATTTTGCTATTTGTTTGCGGCACACCGAACAATGACCACAATGTTCCGGCGCTTGATAATCATCAAAGTAACGCGACAAATTACTACTCAGGCAGCGATCAAGCTCAAAAAACCTGATCAATGCATTGATACGCTTAATTTCACTCACTTCCTTGTCAGTAAAGTAAGTATTTAAGTTTTGTACCAATTGAGAATCGACTAGTTTATTTATATCAACCTCATATACCTCCGTAATAAGCTTGGTTTCTAACTCAATGAAATTTTTCTGTTGCAGATATTCCATCGCTTTGACGACGCGATTACGATCCGCTCCGTAGGTTTGATACATGCGGTCAAAATTGAGGCTTCCCCATATTTTTTTCATTTGGGTGTTCGCAAAAATCGCCTCAAGAAAAACTCGCCGCTCGCCTTTAAACTGAAGCAAGATTGTTTGCTTATTTTGTAAAAACTTGTATTTGAAATCGGCAAAATAAGCATATAGAGGACGCAGTATCCCTAAGATCTCAAGTTGTACTAACAGAGTTTTAAGTGGCAATTGACGAATATTGCTGGCCGTTGACAAACGGTTAATTTGCACTTCCCACCGAGCTTGCTGTCCACTGACACTCTGACGAATATCATTAACTACATGCTGAATACCCTGATATTCCGGTGTATCTCCAAAAACAAAATTTTCGACTGTATTCAACCCGTCAAGATTAGCGAGCGTAATACACGTTGCGAGTTCACCGTCGCGTCCAGCTCGGCCAATTTCCTGACTGTAATTTTCAATTGATTTAGGCAAGTCATAATGCACTACAAAACGAATATCCGCTTTATCAATTCCCATACCAAAAGCAATTGTGGCAACAACGACTGGCAGCCGACTTTGCATGAAATCAGTTTGAATAACCTGTCGTTTCTCATTATCAAGACCCGCATGATAAGCCTGAGCATTAATGTTATTTTGAGACAGGAACTGAGCAACCAACTCAGCCGTTTGCTGCAAAGTAACGTACACAATACCAGAGCCACTTTGCTGTTGAACGAGCTGCAAAAGCAGAGCCTGTTTATCTGGCTCCGCCACCGGTATAACACTTAGATCTAAATTGGCCCGATAAAAGCCAGTTTGGACAATATGTTCATTCGCAATCGAAAATCGTTGCGCCATATCAAGTTTGACTTTTTCCGTTGCTGTAGCCGTCAGTAGTAGTACCAACGGGATTTTGAGTTCTTGCCTATACTGTGGCAGCTTTAGGTAGTCTGGACGAAAGTTATGGCCCCATTCCGAAATACAATGTGCCTCATCCACCACTAACATAGACATTGGCACCTCTTGAATAAACTGCCGAAAACGTTCGTTTTTAAAACGCTCTACCGATACCATTAGTATTTTAATTGTCCCATCACGCACGCCCTGCATCGTTTGCTTGCTTTGCTCAGGCGTAAGGTTGGAATCAATACTGCCAGCACTAATTCCCTTGGCTTGTAAGAATTCAAGCTGATCTTTCATTAAGGCTAACAAGGGCGATACCACTAGGGTTAAGTATGGTAGATGAAGCGCACTAAACTGATAGCAAAGTGACTTACCAGAACCCGTGGGGAAAATAGCCAAAGAAGAAAATCCGCCAAGGAGCTGCCGAACCGATTGTTCTTGCCCTGAGCGAAATTGAGTAAATCCAAAAATATCAAACAATGATTGCTGAATATCGGGCGGTTTTTGAGTTAAATCAATAGATGAGCTCTTCATAAGGTAACACTTATCCCGCCTTTAACATCAAGTTTGAAATATCCTGAACTATATTGGTTTTTCAAGCTCATAATGGTTTTAAGAACTAAAATATGAATGGTTTTTTCCCATTGACTATAAGTTTCCCTCTAACATCTCTAATGACCTGTTGAAGGGCATTGAGGGTTTAAATTGTTCCCTGACTCTCAAGGCTAAAATGACTATACCCAGTTCCCGATTTTTTTAATATAAAATCTCAAGTCGTATTTCACAAAAATGCCTCATGCGGGGAATTTAGCACTGCCCAGACCAGGTCATTAAGCGTTACAATCAAGAATTAAATAATCTATTAAAATCCTCTTTAAATCAGTAACCACCTAAAAAGATAGCTAATGAATTTATCCACAGCAGCATCGCAAACTAATCAAGCTCATCCAACGTTTGAATTGATCCGTAGTCAAGTCATTGAGTCACTTAACGTCACTGTTGAAGAATATCATCACCGAAAAACAGGTGCCGTACACTTTCATATGGCCGCCAAAAATGAAGAAAATGTATTTTTAGTTGCGTTGCGAACTGTTCCAATGGACTCTTCTGGCGTTGCCCATATTTTAGAGCACACCGCACTGTGCGGCAGTGAACGCTATCCTGTTCGTGATCCCTTTTTTATGATGATTCGACGTTCACTCAATACCTTTATGAATGCCTTTACTAGCTCAGACTGGACTGCCTATCCGTTTGCCAGTCAAAATCGGAAAGACTTTAATAATCTTATGAATGTTTATTTAGACGCCGTTTTTTTCTCTCGCCTCGACGAGTTAGATTTTTGTCAAGAAGGCCACAGGATCGAGTTTTCAGACAGTAACAACCTTAATAGTGACCTTGTTTACAAAGGGATTGTTTATAACGAAATGAAAGGCGCTATGAGTTCGGTCACAAGTACACTTTGGCAAGCGCTGTGCGAACACCTTTACCCGACCAACACTTACCACTACAACAGCGGCGGTGAACCAGAAAAAATTCCTGATCTTAGCTATCAACAACTCAAGGATTTTTATAAGCGTCACTACCACCCCAGTAACGCCATTTTTATGACCTATGGTGATATCAGCGCTGAACAGCATCAGTCCAACTTTGAATCCTTAGCGCTATCACGCTTTGAAAAACTTGATATTAATATAGAGGTACCTGAGGAGGTGCGTTATCTGGCTCCAATAAATGTCAAGGAAAGTTATGCTTTTAATGAGGAAGGTAGCCTAGCGGAAAAAAACCATGTGGTAATAGGCTGGTTATGGGGACAAAGCACCAACCTACAGGACATGCTGGAAGGGCAACTGTTATCCAGCGTCTTATTGGACAATAGCAGTTCGCCACTTATGCAAGCTTTAGAAACCACCAATCTAGCCAATTCGCCTTCTCCACTATGTGGATTAGAAGACTCCATGCGTGAGCTCACTTTTGTATGTGGTGTTGAAGGTGCCAAAATTGAAAATGTTACCCACATAGAAAAAATGATTCTCGACACACTGCAAGCAGTGGCCGACAAGGGCGTCTCTCAGCAACAACTCGAATCCGTGTTACATCAACTTGAATTAAGTCAGCGCGAAGTGGGTGGTGACGGCTTTCCCTTTGGTTTGCAGTTAATTATGGCGGCGATGGGAAGTGCCACTCACCGGGGTGATACTATTGGCGTATTAAACCTCGACCCAGTGTTAGAGCAATTACGACAAGACATTAAAGACCCCAACTTTATTAAAGACTTAGCTCGAAAATTACTAATTGATAACCCGCATCGGGTAACCCTCACTATGACGCCAGATGCCAAATTAGCTGGACGTCGTGATGCCGTAGAAGCCGCAAAACTGGCTGCCATTAAAAAAGGGCTATCAGAGCAACAAAAGCAAGATATCATCAACCAAACTAACGCCTTAAATAAACGTCAATTGCAAGAAGATGATGAATCAATTTTACCCAAGGTAGGTCTGGAAGATGTGCCTGCCGATATCCGGGTTATTGAAGGCATCAGCACTCAACTAGGCTCAATGCCCAGTAATAGCTATGCCCAGGGGACCAATGGTTTAGTCTATCAGCAAATATTAATTGAGCTTCCACCCCTCCCTCCTGAGCTATTGGCCTTGTTACCTTTCTACACCAACAGTCTAACTGAGCTCGCTGTCGGAGATAAAGACTACCTGCAAACTCAAGCTTGGCAGGCTGAAGTTTGTGGTGGTATCAATGCCTTTACCACGATGCGTGCCGATATTGATGATGAACAACGCATTAAAAGTTATTTAGTTCTTTCTTCGAATGCCCTCTTTCGCAATCAGCTGCAGCAGGCCAAATTGATGCAGCAAACGCTTCAAGCAGTTCGCTTCGACGAACTGCCTCGACTGCATGAATTGCTTAGCCAACAGAGAGCTAGTCGTGAACAATCAGTGACTAACAATGGTCACAGCTTAGCAATGAGCGCTGCCTGCAGCACCATGAGTCCTACCGCGGCCTTAAGTCATCAACTTGGCGGCCTTGCGGGTATCCAATCGGTCAAAACACTCGAGGAAAGCCTAGGCCAAAGTGACAACCTGATTGATTACGCCGCCTCACTGAGCAAATTACACCAACTTATTATGGCTGCGCCCAAGCAGTTATTGCTGATAGCCGAGTCAGACAAGCTGGCTGATTGCCAAAAAACTATCGCTCAACTTTGGACCGAACAAAACCACACTATTTCACAACGTTTCCAACCAGCGCCTGTTCGAGATAAGACCAAACAGTTATGGGTGGCAAATACGCAAGTTAATTTCTGTGCTAAAGCCTATCCCACCGTTACTGTCAGCCATCCGGATGCAGCAGCGTTATCCGTGCTGGGCGGTTTTTTACGCAATGGTTACCTGCATCGGGTAGTCCGAGAACAGGGTGGAGCCTATGGTGGTGGAGCCAGTCAAGACTCTGCCATTGCAGCGTTTAAGTTTTACTCATACCGAGATCCTCGTCTAGAAGAAACGCTGAATGATTTTGACCAGTCAATTCAATGGCTACTGGAAACAGATCACGAAGCCGAACCATTGGAACAGGCTATTCTTGGTGTCATTAGCGGGATCGACAAACCCGGTTCACCCGCTGGTGAAGCCAAACAGACGTTTCACAACCGTTTATTTGGTCGCAACCCTCAGCATCGAAGTGAGTTTCGCCAAAAAATATTACAAGTAACGCTGAATGATTTAAAACGTGTGTCTCATCTTTATCTAAAGCCCGAATTGGCCAGTGTAGCAATCATTACTAGCTCTTCAAACTTTGAACAGTTAGCAGACTTTATTATTACCGAACAGTTAGAAGTGAATACACTTTAAACACGAGGCCTGATTTAGTTATAACTAATCACGATTAAATTTACACTGAATATTGTTTAAATCATTATGACTGTGATTCAGGATCTATTTGATGTCTATTAGTGACCTTGAGTTAATTATTCACCTTATTTTAGGTTCCCAAATAATGTCGTTTTTTAGGATTAAAGTGTGGGTATAGAATTAGCGTATCAGCCCTCAGTCTTTAAATGCATTTTAATTGATGAAAAATACTAATAAATCATCATAATGTAATTTTTAAAATTGAATCATCAAATGTAGGGTTTGTAATCATGAAAAGATCAATTATTACTTTAATCGTCAGCGTTATGCTTTTGGTCGGATGTAGTAGTAAAACGTCGGTAGAAAGTGATTTAAATATTTCTGGAGCGCCAGACTGGGTCAACGAAGGTAATCAAATGCTCGGCGATGAGGATGGTCGACTTTTTCATGGTATCGGTTCAGCGCCGTCGATGGGTGACTTTTCATTACAAAAAAATACAGCAGATGATCGTGCACGTGCCGAAGTTGCTCGTATTTTTAATTCTTACCTCAGCATAGCGTCTAACGATTACAGTGCTTCAGCAAGCCAGGGTAACCAACAAGTGAACGAACAGGCAGTATCTCGCCAGATCGATAATATAACTCAGATCAATTTATCTGGCGTTAAAATCATTGCTCGATGGCAAGATGACGACACTCATTCTATTTGGTCGCTGGCCGAGCTTGATTTGGATCATGTACAACAGACTTTAGACAAGGCAAAAGTTATGAGCCCTACTTTGAGTGAATTTCTTGCTAAACAAAGCAACTCAATTTTTGATCGATTAACCGGAGTGAAACAATGAAAAACCAATGGGCCAAAAACTTTACGCTAATCGCTGCTATATCGGCTGGCTTCATTCTTAACGGCTGTTCAACCACCGTTAAACGACTAGATTCAGGTGAGGTCACTGACCTAAGTGGTGAGTGGAACGATACCGATTCACGACTGGTTTCAGAAGAGATGATTCGCGATGTATTAAGTCGCCCATGGATAAACCGTTTTATTTCAGAGAATGGAAACCGGCCAGCAGTCATTGTTGGTGGCATTCGTAACCTAAGCCATGAACATATGAATGTTGCAACCTTTATCAACGATATTGAAAGAGCGTTAATCAATTCGGGGGAAATTGATTTTGTTGCTTCAAAGCTTGAGCGTGGGGAAATCAGAGATGAGCGCAAAGACCAAGAGCTTAATGCAAGTAACGAGACCGCAAAACAAATGGGACAAGAGTATGGTGCCGATTTCATGCTTAAAGGTTCAATTAATACCATCTTAGATAGCATAGATGATGAACAGGTACGTTTTTACCAAATAGATCTGAACCTAATCAGCCTAGCGGATAACCGTAAAGTTTGGGCGGGTCAAAAGAAAATAAAGAAGCTCATTGAAAAATCAGCTTTCCGCCTTTAAGCGATACTTGTAAGTAGTTGCCTGTTATAAGAATGACATTCGCTCACCTAAGGATTAGAAAAAACACTTTAAAGTATGTGATTCCTTTTGTAATTGGATCCATTGTTTTGACCCAGAGTGCCTGTGTCAGCGTTACGCTTGAACGTGACGAAATAGAAAACTATCTTCTGGCACAGCAACCAGAACAAGCCTTGTCCACACTTGAAAGCCATCAACTTAAGGAGCGAAACAAGAGTCTCTATCTGCTCGATAAAGCAATGTTACTGCGCATGCAAAATCAATTTGAAGACAGTAATAAGGTTTTTGAAAAAGCAAAAAAGTTGACTCGGAAACTTGATGCAATTAGTTTGCGAGAGCAGGCTGCGGCCATTTCGATCAATGATTCCCAACGCAGTTATCTGCCCCAAAACTTTGAGCAAGTTTTGGTTCATTGTTTCCAAGCCATCAACCATCTGCAATTGCAACAATATGCTGATGCGCGGGTCGAAGTATTGCAGCTCAGCGAATTACTCAAACAAAAAGATGACATTCAGATGCCGTTTGCCCGATACCTATCGGGCTTGGTATTCGAGTCCAATCAGGAGCCCGATAATGCACTCATCTCTTATCGCAAGGCCTATCAGGCGTATAGTAGTTACAGCAGTGCGATCCCATTAATACTGAAAAAAGACCTCCTTCGTTTAACTGATTATCTTCAGCTTAACGATGAGCATCAAAAATTCTTAGATGAATTTGATCTAGAAGTATGGCCTAAACAGCAAGATATCGATCAGCAAGCACATGCAGTTGCCGTTGTATTTAATGGGTTAATGCCCCGTAAACATAGCTTTGAGATTAATGTACAAAGTCCTAGCGATGGGCAGTTACATCGAATATCAACACCCTTTTACGAGCATCGAGCAGCTAAGGTGTATGGTGCAGAATTAAGCTCTGAATCATTAAACACAAGTTCAGAATTAATAGCCCAGCTCGACAATCAGGCCAGAACCGCACTGAATAATGAGATGCCGTCAATTATTGCGCGCACAATTGCCAGAGTTAGTATTAAAAATACAGCCGTTGATGAAACGAAGGATAATTTACCCCTTCTCAGTTTGGCTCTTAATATTGCTGCAATCCTTACCGAGCAAGCAGATACACGGGCTTGGAATACACTGCCCCAACAGGTTCTCATCATGCGTTTAAGTCTGCCGGCGGGTAACCATGATTTGAAACTCAATCTTTTAGGATCAAGCCTTCCGGATAATATTCAGACTTGGAAACAAGTTAACATGACTAAAGGGGAATCTCGGTTTTTTAGTTATCACTCCCCCGATTCTTATGTCACTCAGCGGAAGCCATAAAAATGCAATTTAGTGTTACCCTCGTTTTACTTTCAATACTATTTACTTCAGCCTGTAGCTTTAATTCAGTCGTACCCAATGCACAGCCCGACTGGGTTAACGGTCAGAGCAAAAAATATCCCTCATTACTGTATTTAAGCGGCCAAGGTAGCGCAATAACTTCGGACGACGCAAAAGACCGAGCACGAAGCGACCTAGCAAAACAATTCGAAGTATCGCTTAAAGAAAGTAGTCAACAATCTCAAACCTTTACAAGCGAACAAGCTAATGGCGATACTCTGAATTTGTTAAATCAACAGATATCACGCCAATTGTTTACCTACACTTCACGTACTTTACAAGGAGTCGAAATTGCTGATCAGTGGTATGAACCCGACCAAAACACACATTACGCTCTGGCAGTTTTGTCTCGTAACAAAACTCGACAAAGGCTTGAGCAAACACTACAAAAAATTGACCAACAAAGTGATCAACGACTTTTACAAGCAGAAAATGAATCCTCTCACCTAAAGCGGGCAAAGCTAGTTCAAATCGCCATTAACGCACAACAGAAGCGGATTATCATGCAAAGTTCTTTACAAGTGGTTGATCCTAGTGGCCTTGGTAGTCCTGCAAAACTTTCACTGGCAGAACTAATTCGAAGTCGTGATGCGTTACTCAAAAAAGTAATCATTCAACCAATCGCTTCTGGTGATGAGAGTAATGAATTGTTAAAAGTGGCAAGTGGTGCTTTAGCGGGAGCTGGTTTTTCGATAAACAATAACGACTTTAATTATCAATTTAAGATTCAAACTCTACTTGACCCAGTGATTAAAAAAAATGGTTGGTTCTGGCTACGAGGCACTATGGAAATCAATCTAATCGATTCAGATGGCAACAGCATCGGTGTTCATCGTTGGCCACTAAAAGTTTCATCAATCGATCTAAAGCGAACTCAACCCAGACTAATCACCGAGGCAAATAGACTTTTGAAAGAAGAGCTAAGGGATGTACTATTAGGTTTTGCGGTAAAAATTTAGGCTTACGACACTCTCCTAGATAGATTTTTCAGCACCACTTTAAAGTATCTCAGATTTAATTTGGGGTGAATGTAAATGTGTTTATTCACACTATTTCAGCACAATTAAGGCATCAACAGCTACCGCACCTGTCTGATTGACAATCACTGGGTTGACATCGACCTCAGCAATAATATCTTTGAGCCCATAGGCTAACTGAGACAATTTAACCATGGTATCAATCAATGATTGTCGGTCTGATGGCACTTGGCCTCGCACTCCATTGATCAAAGCGTTAATTTTCAATGTAGATAAAAGGTCGTCCGCTTCATCACTGTTCAGTGGGCATAGTGCAACGGCACGCTCAGATAGTAGTTCGATTAAAGTACCGCCCGCAGCGACCATCAGTATTGGCCCGAACTGAGGATCGTTGATAATACCAAGGCCAACTTCAACACCCTCGCCTATCATCTCAGTTAATAGAGCAGTCGACCCAAGTCGATGCTGTAGATCATCATAGTGCTCTAACAGTTTATCCATGCTTTGAATATTAACAATTACGCCACCCGCATCACTTTTGTGCAAAATCCCAGGTTCTGCGGTTTTTAATACCAGTGGAAAACCAATCGAGTCTATCGCTTCAAGTAAACCTGACGAACCTTTAATGACAGCTTGTTTGGGTGTGGCAATATCAAAGTCAGACAATAAACCCATTGCATCAGCCTCGCTCAAGGCTGTTGAAGTATGCTGCTTTAGTCTTTCATGCCAATGCTCAATAATAATAGGGTCGATAATTTTTTTATACATGCCTCTTTTTTTATTTGATTTGAATTTCTGATAGGCAAATAAATGTTTAAAAGCAAGTAGAGTTTCACGGGCGCCATCAATGACGGGAATACCGTTTTCATAGCCCAGTCGGCAGATTTTATCGTGCTTTAAGTCAGAGTAACAATTACCCAATACGAGGGGTTTATTGGTCTTTTTAGACGCTGCCTGCATCGCTCGATAAATAGCTTCAGATAAAAAGTAATCATCGCGAAAATTACTAAAAAAGACACCACCAGCAACATTGGGGTCAGCCATCAATAAGTTGATACAGGCTAGAAAGCGGTTTTCAAAATTATCATGACTACCCCAAGCATCCAGTGGATTCTCTGCTTTTAAGCCAGGGTCGAGGTGAGTTTGAATTTGTTCTTTAGTGCTGTCTTCAATCTCAGCAAATTCGATTCTGAGTTCGTATGCAAGGTCAGCAATTAGTTCGCGGAATCCACCAGACTCTTGAATCGTAGCGATTTTACCGGGTAGAATTAATGGACTATTTTGGAGTAACATTAACGTCGCTGCCATTTCATCAAAGTCATCCACAGAAATAACCCCGTAACGACGATACAAGGCTTCAAAAGCAGCCTGGCTCCCCGCTATTGCGCCGGTATGGGTTAGTGCCATTTCTGCACTCAGGGGTGATTTGCCAATCTTTAAAATCACCACGGGAATATCCTTGTCTATTGCCTTTTGTAGGGCATCAACAAAAGCCTGAGGGTCACGCACAGCTTCTAGGAACAGACCAATGACTCGGGTTTCGGGTTGCTCTAAAGACCAATCCATATAATCTGCTATTGTAGTTGTGATCTCATTGCCACTTGAAACACAAAGATTAAAACCAAGTCGATTACCATTATGACAGAGCGTTGTGAATGCAGAGCCAGACTGTGCAATATAGCTAATACCGCCTTTTTGAATGTTGAGTGCTTTGGCAAAAATACCGGTGTAAAGATCGTCTTGTACATTGTAAAAACCCATACCATTGCAACCACAGATAGCAATTTTGGCTTGTGTCGCGAGGTAGGTTAAACGTTCTAACAAGGGTGGATTGGTATCGGCCGCTAATATACCACTAGAATAAATGGTAACCGCCCTAGCGCCATGTGTAATGGCAGACTTCAGTGCGGCTTCCAAGTGTTGATTACCCAAAGCAAGCACAATGTGATCAACTACCCTAGGTAAGGATTCAATATCAACATAACACTTGCGACCGATAACTTCATCAACACTTGGATTGACTGGGAAAATCGTCCCTACAAAACCTGAATTTATGACCATATCGGCCAATATAAACCCCGGTGTCCCAGGTTTGTTTGAAGCACCCACTAAGGCGATTGATGCCGGCTTTAAAAGTGGATCGAGCGAGTGCTTCATAATGACTGTTTTAAACGTTGTTCGCGCCAAGCTAGTGCGGCCTTCATACCCTGCTCGACTAAAATTTGATTAAACTGTTTGCGAAGGGGTGTCTCAGTTGTTTCAATTTTAACCGATGTATCAACACCCATTGCTAAAGAACGACTCAAACCCATTATCTCGTAAGTTTGATTAATAGCCTGTTTTGTCATGCGGACAGAGTCAGGATCCATTAATGCGACCTCTTCGGCGAGCGCCAGACCCCGCGGTAAACCTTCGCCATCAGCAACAACTTCGTTAACAATACCCAAATCTAAAGCTTCTTGGGCTGGCATACGATCCTGACCCGACAGTAACATTTTCTTGGTCCGTTTAGGGTTGGTGTACCAAGGCAGTAATAGTGCTGCAACACTGCTACCAAATCGAACCTCTGGCTCCCCAAACATGGCATTGCCTTCGCAGATGGTCATGTCACAAGCCAAGGCTAACTCAAAACCGCCTGCCAAAGCATAACCTTGTACAACCGCAATGGTCGGTTTAGAAAAATGCCAAAAGCGCATAATCACATTAACATCGTGCTGGATAGCTTCACGCCATTCAGCCTCTCCTTTACGGCCGGCTTCAACACCCGCCTGCAAATCAAAACCAGCACAAAAGGCGCGACCATTACCCTTTATAATAACCGTAAAAACACTGTCATTTTTTTCCATGTCATCAAGCGCAATATCGAGCTCGAGCAACATAGTTTTATTGATGGCATTCAGTTTTTCTGGTCGATTCAGGCTCACAATAGCGACTGGACCCTGTTGACTCAACTCGATTGTTTCAAAGGACATTTAGATTTAAAAATTATATATTCGATACTACAATTAAAACAGATTTTGAGTGATTAAAGAAGCAGGTTTTACTAAATTGCGACCGACAGCATTTGAGTTTCAAAGGACGGTTTATAACTTTTCTATAAGTTCTTTTTTTTAATCGGTATAAAGTTTATTGGTTTGTAAAAGTAATACCAACTGAATTTTAAACTTATACCAACCTTAACCTTTTATTCTTTCCATCACCATCTCAGTGGTTTAAATTCGTTCTGTTAAAAAGGGGTATTAAACTAACAATTAACACATCGATGGCTATAAAAAACTTCATACCAACACTGTTTTAAGCGCCTTTAAAAAACTTACCGAAACAAATCATTAGTTACGATTTTTTTGATCAAAGCCTACAAATCCTTTAATGCAAGCATAATAGTCACCACCTGCTATGGTAATTTGATAAACATGTTGTTAAATATGTTAATAGCTTTTTAATTAAACTATTTTTGCTTTTTGGTCCTTTAAGTGTTGATATACCGATATAGGCGCTTAGAACTCTTCCAATTTATTAGGTCGGTTCAGATGTTACCAATGGTTGCAAAGCTGGGTACAAATGATGGAAAAGAAAAAGACATCAAAACCGCTGCCTAAAAGAAAGTCAAGCAATGCAAAAACTGCGGTGACCAAAACTAAACTGACTATTGTTGGTATTGGTGCTTCAGCTGGAGGCTTGGAAGCACTGGAGGAGTTCTTATCAAACGTTCCAACGCCATCCGTTTGTGCCTTTGTTGTTATTCAACACCTCGATCCAAACCATAAGGGCATCATGCCCGAACTACTGCAACGCGCTACCTTGATGAAAGTCAAGCAAGCGGGAAACCGCATGAAAGTTCAGCCCAATTTCGTCTATGTCATTCCACCCAATAAAGATTTGTCGGTTCTGCACGGATTGTTGTTTCTACTCGACCCGGTCACTCGTCGGGGCTTACGACTGCCCATTGATTTCTTTTTTCGCTCACTGGCGGCTTGATCAGCGTGAACGTGCTGTTGGTGTCGTTCTCTCAGGCATGGGTTCTGACGGCACCCTGGGCTTGCGCGCCATTAAAGAAAATGCCGGCCTGTCGATGGCACAATCGCCAGAATCAGCTAAGTTTGACTCGATGCCACTGAGTGCGATTGCTACCAAGTTGGTTGATATTGTGGGGCTACCTTCAGATCTACCAGAAAAATTATTGAACTTTCTAAATCACTCAACCAAAGTACCCCACCCCATAACCCCCTCTAATACTGCAGAAGAGCAAATTATTATTCTACTGCGTGAGCGTACTGGCAACGATTTTTCCTTGTACAAAAAGAACACCTTTAATCGACGCATCGAACGGCGCATGGGCCTGCACCAGATTGTAAAAGTAGTATTCTATGTGCGCTATCTGCGGGAAAACCCACAAGAATTAGACTTGTTGTTTAAAGAGTTACTAATCGGCGTTACCAATTTTTTTCGGGATCCTGACGTTTGGCAGAAAATGTGCACTAAAGCACTGCCCAACTTGCTCACAAAATATCCTGCAGGCAAGGAGATGCGGGCCTGGGTGCCTGCCTGTTCCACCGGAGAAGAAGCTTACTCATTGGCAATGATATTTAAAGAAACATTAGAGGAATTGAAATTACAGGGTAAGTTCTCGTTACAAATTTTCGCTACTGATTTGGATAACGATGCTATCAGAAAGCGCGGCTGGGGTTTTACCCTATCAATATTGAAGCCGACGTCTCACCAGAACGCATTGATCGCTTTTTTGTTAAAGAAGCAAATGGCTATACCATCCGTCATGAAATTCGTGAGATGGTTATCTTTGCGTCGCAAAACATCATCATGGACCCCCCCTTTACCCGACTAGATATTCTCAGCTGCCGTAACCTAATGATCTATCTTAGCCCCGAATTGCAAAAACAACTGATCCCACTGTTCCACTATGCACTCACTTCAGAGGGAGTTTTGTTACTTGGGACTTCTGAAACCATCGGCAATTTCGAGGCATTGTTTAACCCAATCGAAATTAAGTCAAAACTTTATTCTCGTGTTGAAGCGCCATTATCGTTACTAGCGATCAACTTCCCGATTAAATCGCCCCCTGTTGCTTCTGGGGTGAAAACCTTAACCGATAGAACCCAACCTATGGCAATTTCTCCCCCTAATCTGCAAACACTGGCCGACCAAATTTTACTTCAAAACTATGCACCAGCAGCAGTAATGGCCAATGCAGATGGTGACATTCTTTATATCAACGGCCGTACCGGAAAATACTTGGAACCAGCAGCTGGCAAAGCTAATTGGAACCTATACGCAATGGCGCGCGATGGCCTACGGCACGAACTTGGCATGGCAATGAAGAAAGCGCAAACTCAAACAGAGCCTGTTTACGTGTCTAATTTGACCATCGGCACCAACGGTGGTACACAAAAAATCAATTTGGCCATAGAGGTGATTAGAAGCCCCAAAGCATTATCCGGCTCTTTAATGGTCGTTTTTTCTGATATTAAAACCCCAGTGAAATCTGAAAGAAAGCTGCCTGCGACCAATGCCCATCAACAATTATTGGAACAAGAAATCAGAGAGTACAAAGAAAAAATTCAATCTTTATATGAAGAAATGCAGTCCTCACAGGAGGAACTCAAATCATCCAATGAAGAACTTCAGTCAACCAACGAAGAGCTGCAGTCAACCAATGAAGAACTGACCACCTCTAAAGAAGAAATGCAGTCTTTAAATGAAGAGCTGCAAACGGTTAATACTGAACTTCAATCCAAGGTAGAAGATTTATCATGGGTCAACAATGACATGGAGAACTTACTCAACAGTACAGAGATCGCTACCGTTTTTCTGGATAATGCGCTTCATGTTCGACGCTTTACAAGCCATGCGACTCATCTGTTTAAACTGATACCGAGTGATGTTGGTCGGTTATTGTCAGATCTCGTGAATGATTTGGATTATGCTGCACTTCAAAAAGATGCAAGAAGGGTATTAGAGACACTCGTGTTCGTTGAAAAGCAAGTCTCGACCCATGACAATAACCGATGGTTTAAGGTCCGTATCATGCCCTATCGTACGCATGATAATGTAATCGATGGTGTGGTCATTACATTTGTCGACATGACAGATCTTGAACGAACGACTTCAACTCTAAACAAGGTTTTAGAGGTCTTATATAGCCGTTTTAAAAATCCGTCAAACGAGCCGGATACCCTTAGTACGTTAGAAACAATACTAGAAACTGCACAATTATTATTGGAAAAGGATGCTGAAAACCAACCTTTAAAGTTGGTTACTCAAGCACACTCAAAACCTAATGGGCAGAAAACAAATTCATGAACAAACCCTCTACTGAGCAGCTGAGACAATCCGCCGAGACGCGTCTAAAAGACAAGCAGGCGCTGACCTCCAATTTATCCGAGTCAGAGAGCCTAAAACTGTTACACGAACTACAAGTACATCAGATTGAACTAGAAATGCTGAACGAGTTACTACAAGAAGCACTAGATTCAGAAAATCGAGCCCTATATCGCTACACCGAGTTATTTGATTTTGCACCAATAGGCTATTTTGTCCTTGATCCTAGCAGCAAAATCAAACAGGTAAACTTACGAGGTGCTAGGCTATTGGGACTCGAACGACTAAATCTAATGGGAAAGCTGTTTTCAAACTACATTTCCAAAGAACATCGAGCCACATTCAGTAACTGTATGGCAAAAGCGCTCGAAAATAACCATAAGCAAAGTTGTGAAATATTGGTGAAAGTAGACAAACAGAATTTTTGGATTAGCCTTGAAGCCAATATGGAGATGTCTACGACTGACTTCCTCGTTGCAATGACTGACATTACCGAACGTAAAGAAATAGCGGCTCAACTTATTCAATCCTCTAAACTGGCTACGCTTGGCGAAATGGCGACTTCTGTTGCCCATGAATTAAACCAACCACTCAACGTCATACGCATGGCGGCTTGGAATTGCCGCAAGAAGATTTTAAATGACAGCGCTGACCCCGAATACCTGAACAATAAATTAGAGCGTATTGAGGAACAAACTGCACGAGCCGCTGCAATTATCGACCATATGCGAATGTTTGGACGTGAGGCGAAAGAGAGCCCAGAACCAGTAGATCCTAGAAACGTGGTTTCGAATGCAATCGATCTTATGGGTGAGCAATTGAGACTGGCGGGAATTAAAATTGTGACTGAATTTAGCGAAGAGTGCTCTCCTGTTTTTGGCCATCTAATTCAGTTAGAGCAAGTGATTCTAAATCTGCTTACCAATGCTAGGGATGCTATGTATGACAGTAATAATGAAGCAAAGATCACGCTACGCGTGTTTGAAAATGATGATGGTGTCAACGTTGAATCAGAGGATACGGGTGGTGGTATCACTAAAGATGTTTTACCTCGAATATTTGAACCCTTTTACACCACGAAGGACATAGGTAAAGGGACCGGTTTGGGGTTATCTGTTAGTTATGGAATCGTCAGAGGTATGAACGGCATCATTACTGCTGAAAATACTGATCATGGCGTTTGCTTCAAAATTATTCTGCCGATTATTAATTGATATTGTTGTTGGTTTTTTTGTAAAAAAAAATGGTCAATAAGATATTTAGGGTTACGATAGAAAAACAGTGTTTGCATTGCAGATAGCATTCATAAGCCAATGAGCATAAAAAAGCCACCTCAAAAGAGGTTGCTGTAGTTTTACTTCGGTATGTAAACATTGATAAAAATAGGTTGGCGCGAATTAATCAAATATTACCACCCCTCTGAAAGGCCCTATGCCTACATTGTCTATTCGCCACTGTTACAGTTGTTAACCCGCACGTAGCGCCACTCAAGCACACTTTACCGAGGTAAGAGCAGCATCAGTCAAACGATGTTGATGTATTATTGAAATAGGATAGGCCGTTTTACTACCTTTAAAATTCACCCCAACGCTCTCACGTGTCCCACTAGTAAGTACAAGAACTCATTCAACGTCCGCAGCTTTAGTAATACTGAAGCTACCAAAGCACCTATTGTTATTAATTCAGCAACCGGGATGGCTGCCTGCTCGGCGTGTGTTCTACGAAGACAGAGTTCAGCTCATCCCCATGGGTTGATGGAACAACATGATCTGCATTGGCTAACCCAACAACAAACCGGTTACGCAGGTTTTAAACACTCTATTTTCATTTGGTACTTCAGCAATTCCGTGTGTATTTTAGCAATTATAATTATTTCAAAATGAAACAACGTTAATTATCGACATTAACCACAGTAAAAATCATGTTTATCATCAATTTCTCAAGACTATGAATGGTTGACAAATTTAAGGTATATGTTTTTTACAAGTCAAAGAGCACTGTAAAAATAAACATTAGATCACGTCTATAAAGTTAAAATATGATCGCAAGGAAACCACTACAACCTAATAATATCGGGCTTTTTCCAGCAAATATAGGTCCTCCATAAGGCTGTAATGTTGAACTGCAAGTGAACGCGCGCGGGGTCTTAAAATCAACTAAGCTAACGATTCAAAAACTAATCACGAAGGTCTCAATGCTGCTGAGACGCGCCTAACGGTTTGGTGTTTTGAATGGTCGGTATCTTGCAAGGAGGAGTACAAAATGGTCTTTAAACATTCATTTTTCAACTTTCAGATTCAAAAGAAATTCCTTACCTACGAAGGCATGTTGGCTGAGTTTTTATTCAATAATATTGGTTAAAAATAGACGCCCTATATATTTAAACCTTACTTATCAATTCATCTAACGTCATCATAAGTTGTTAAAATCGAATAAATTCAGCGCTATTACAATATAGGTTAATCTTTTTTAGCCTACTATAGTTAGACTTTAAAAGTCTTAGTTAGCCTGATATAGTTAGACTTTAAAAGTCTTAGCAGGTAAATGAACAATGTCTCTTGCACCTCAAAATTACAATTTCGGAAATCCTTCAAACTACTCATTCGCCACAACAATTACTTGCACAAATGAAGATGCACGGAAAATGTTTGTTGAAGCTTTTGGGCATATGCTGAACTTTAACCACGAACAAGCAATTGGGTGCTACAGTAAAGTTACCGAGCTCGACCCGACCTGCGCAATGGCATGGTGGGGTATCGCGTACTGTGTCTCCTCAAACTACAACTGGACGCCTGGTTTCGCTTCGGGCTACGACCCAATTCAACAGGCTATTTCTCTTAAAGCGGGTTGTACAGAATTAGAACAAGATCTTATCGATGCATTGGCCGAGCGCCACACTGAAGAAGCACGTGATGCAGCTGATCCTTCAGTGCTCAACATGGGCAACACTCCAGAACTCAACGCTGCGTTTGCAGAAGCTATGGCTCCTCTATACGTGAAGTATAAAGGCAACTTGGACGTTGCTGCAATTTATGTAGAGGCTCTCATGAATCTCAATGCATGGCAGCTGTGGAACAAGAACACTGAGACTGGCGAAATCACTCCGTTGGATAACAACACACTACTTTGCGTTCAAGTTATGGAAGATGCCTTTGAGACCATCGACGACGCAAAGGAACACATTGCATTGTGCCACTTATATTGCCACTGTTTGGAACTGTCTCCATTTCCAGAACGAGCTTTACCTGCAGCTGATTTGCTGCGCACCGCCATGCCTAGTATGGGTCACCTTGTTCACATGCCCTCTCATATCGATGCTTGGGTTGGACAATGGAAAGAGGCTATCGAGTGTAACATCGCTGCTGTAGAAGCCGATGATAAATACGTTGAACTCACTGGTAACGAATCACAGTTTTACAAATTTTACAGAATGCACAACCACCACTTCGTCATCTGGTGTGCTATGTTTGAAGGCCAATATGAAACCGCTATCAAATACGCTCGAAAAGTAGCGGAGGCCAATCCTGCAGGTGATGAGAATTCAGGTGTACAATTCATGCTGGCTGGGATTATCCCAATGGGCGCAATCTTCCTTGAATCTTATGTCGCCATGCCGTTGCACGTCATGATTCGATTCGGTATGTGGGATAAAATAATTGCTGAACCGATTTACTCTGATAAGGATGTCTTCGCTTCCACTATTGCAACACAACACTACGCTCGTGGTGTAGCCTATGCCTCCAAGGGCATGGTTGCAGAGGCAGAAGCAGAAAAGGTTCTCTTCGATACAGCAATTCAAAACCCAGCGCTTGCCGGCCGGGTTCTGCACAACAACTTGATGTACCAAGACCCAAGCGATGGCCCCTGTATTTTATTGGTTAATGCTGCTGTTTTGGCTGGTGAAATCGAATACCGAAAACAGTTTCTGGCCAAGGCTCAAGGACAAGCATCTGACTTTACTGCGGCCTTTGACCATCTACGTCGCGGTGTCGATCTCTCACTCAACCTTGCCTATAACGAGCCTTGGGGACAGATGCAACCTGTGCGCCACATCCTTGGTGCACTCCTTCACGAACAAGGCGAAATGGAAGAAGCAGAGGCCGTTTACCGTGCTGACATCAAACTTTGGAAAGACAACATGTGGGGCTTATTGGGTCTCAAACTCTGTCTTGAAGCTCGAGGCGATGCACCTGAGGAACTTGCCGAGGTCACTGCTTTATTCAATGAACGTAGCTCTCGTGCTGACATCGTACCAGCAAAAACCTGTTTCTGTGCTCAAAACAGTATCGAAAAGAGTTGCTGTGAATAAATCAGTTCCAGTCTAATAGTATGAGGGCCGGATCATTCCGGCCCTTTGTACTTGTCAGCCAGTGCTGATGTTTACACGGTTGGTTGGTAACGTCCAAACTGAGAATTTTGAATCAATACTTATTGAGTATTTGGTCTCTTTTTTTCAAGTTCAGATGGTTTGTGGTATGCCTAATAGATCAGCCATTTTCCAATCCGGTTCACATTACATAAAAGATTAAGAGTCTTTGACGTACTGGGGGAATAAAAGACTTACACACTGATTGTCATCTTTTTAAAATCAACGCTAAACTTTAACCAAGCGTTTTCACATTAGCCAGATTCCGGGCATTTCTAATTTTGTCTCAAGCCCTTTTAGTTAAAAAACAGGTTCCATCATTTGCCAATGGCGACTTTATGTCTTTGAATCTCACCATATTCCTTGTCATAAACAAGAACTGTCATTCTTTTTCGAGCCATAACCCGAATCAGAGTACCCAAATCGCGTGTCATTAATCATTATGTCGGAATCTTTTCACACCCTTTGCCTTGAGATAAACGGCTTGATTTTTGTTGCTAGTCAGAGGATAGACGCAATCACTACCCAGCAGCACCCAGCGCTTGACGTTGACTTCGTTCATCAGGTAATCAACGGCGGACATAGCTTGCAGGTTAGGTGCAGCACCAGTGTAAAAAATTTTCGATGATTATGCGTAAAGATAAAGGTACTTACTCAGTCGGGTTTACACTTGGAGAATATAATCAATTCTGTTCTGGGCTGGGAACAACTGACGAAAGTGAGGCCAAATATCCAACAAACCGCAAAAAATAACACAACAGATGCGACAAAGTCTCTTCTAAGCAATTAGCTAACTAGTTCAAAATTATATGATGACAAAAAAAATTTATCGCGAAAGTGCTAGGATTTCTCTGTTTGCTCGACCTAATCTTTCTGACATTAAACGCACAACATAGGTATGGAAGGCGGCAGCAACGATTGGGTGATTAGTTGCAAGATTTTCGTACTCTATAGTTGTTAACTTATGCAACATGCAGTCTTGCTTAGCCACTGCGGCAGCTGAACGCGGGGCACCAGTATATACAGCCATTTCACCCAAAATAGATCCCGCGCGCATAGTACGGGCTGTTAATTTTAAACCGTCTGGTAGGTTTATAACAATTGAAATGGAACCACTCAAAATTAAGTACAAAGCATCACCAGGATCACCTTGTTCGAACAGTGTGTCACCCGCTGGTATACAAATGGTTTTGAAATATTTTGAAACAATTTGAGCTGCGACGTGATCACCAATGAGGCTGGTCAAGAGTTCACTTGGGTCAATAATTTGATCTAGGTTTTTCCGTTCAAAATTAAGTAACAATTGATCATCAACCCAACCACATCCCTCATCAACGCCTTCAAAGAAACGGACGATTTTGTCGTGAAAATTGAGTTCTACAGATAAGTCCGTGAGTTGAAGCAATACGTCTGGCGCGCACCCAGTCAAGCACAGAATAATGTCTTTGCGTTTGCAAATCTGCATAAGTTTGGCAAAGCTATTAACCGCTGATGTATCCATTGCATCAACTCGTCTAAAATCAACAACCAAATATCTCAACGGACCACGCTCAGATTCGTCTAGCATAAGTTTAATTTGTTCTGTCACTCGGCCTGCGGAGCCAAAGAATAAAAAGCCCTGCAATATAAGGATTTGAAAAGAGCCACCGTGCTCATCAAGAAAAGCTTGATCTTCCTTGCAGCGATCAATGTTACTCGTGTGCTCTGCGCCAGACATGATGGTTTTGATCGTGCTCAACTGGCTATATTTATGGACGAACAGAATAGTGGCAAGACCGATACCTGCGCCAACACCTTCAAGGATTCCATACTGCGCGACAACAAAAAGGATAGAGCCAACCACCAACATGTCTGAAAGTGGTAACTTCTTGCGCGCACTCCATACAAATTCTATCAAGAAACTAAATCCGATATAAATCAAAAATCCAGCTAAAATGAATGGCGGCATATAGCCAATAGGTTTAGGGCCTATGAGAATGGCTGCAGTCACGATTGCACCATAGATCAAAATCATTAAGAAACGATCGCCACCTAGTTTGTAGGCAAATGTCGTATCTGCTGATGCTTGAAATGCGAGTGGAGCAGAAGCAAATCCACCAAAAAAATTAACAATCCCGGCGGCTTTTAATTCATGGTTTGGGTCTAATTCTTTGTTGATAACGATTTTGACGCCCGAGGTATCCAATAACAACATGATGACGCTTAAAAGTGCAAGAACTGCAATTGTTCCCGATTGAGCCGCCACTGCGTTCCAATCAATTAAACTCATTTGGCTGAAAGATATAGCTGGTAAGAATCCTTCCACAGAGGAGATTTGGGGGAGCCATTGACTAGCAATAGCAGTTTCAACTGACCCATCAGATACAAATAAAGTTCCGTAAAACAAAAGGAGTGACATCAACAAAAATACCGGCATTAACAACCAGTGTTTTATGTACTTCTCAACGGTCAATAATATAACTGCAAAAGCAAGTGCAGGCGCAAGATGTAACAAAGCATCAGATTTTAAAAAACTACTTAAATCAGAAGGGTCTGCGAAGTCGCCAACGGAAACGATAATGCCACCCCGACTCAGAAGATAACCCAACCCTGCGAAAAAACCACCCATCACTGGAAAGGGAATATATCTTGCCATCGCACCAATTTTTGTCCACCCCATAACAAACATGACAAAACCAATGAATATGGTGGCTAACAATATGGTTACAACGACTGTGACCGCCATATTTTCCACTGGCTGACCATCCATCGCAATAACAATTCCAGCTGCCATTGTGGCAAAAATTGGCGATTGTCCGCCTCTTGGCGCTGACAAAATCGCCTTATAGCCACTTGCCGCTGGAACCGCGACCCCACCAACAACCGTTGCGATTAAGAACATTCCGATTCCCATCGAGATAAATGGAACAAGAGGCCCTGAAAAAATGAGCGATGCAATCGCCAATGCT